>Ga0187892_10001305_pt1 | contig 57725 bp, 46 predicted proteins | sample MA1701073metaG_FD_139345 | JGI IMG/M metagenome (GOLD analysis project Ga0187892, IMG submission 139345) | Bio-ooze microbial communities from a basaltic lava cave in the Kipuka Kanohina Cave System on the Island of Hawaii, USA - MA170107-3 metaG ...
GCCTGACGGTCCCCGCACGCCTCCGCCGCCTCGACGACCGCGCCCAAATGTAGTGAAATAAACCCCCCGAAAACGAACCTAAGTCCTTTGTCGATCGTCAAACCCCTCTAACTTGGGTTAGCCGCCGGAGTGAAGCTCGGATCGGTTCAGCGCATACCAAACCGGCGGCGCGCTCCTGCGGCTAACGCCCCAGTCTCGGCTTTGCTCACGGCGTGAGATGGCGCGCTCCGCAATCACGACAGTCCCGCGAAGAGCGCCGAGCCAATGCGGACGATCGTTGCCCCTTCTTCCACCGCGACCTCATAGTCGCCGCTCATGCCCATCGAAAGGTGGTCGAGCGTGACTTGCGGCGCGCATTGGCCGCGCAGTTGTTCTCGCAGCTCGCGGAGCGCGGCGAAGTCGCGGCGCGCCGCGTGCGCGTCGCCCTCGTGGCCGGCCATGGCCATCAATCCGCGCACCGCGACATGGGGGAACGCCGGGAGCTGCTCGACGAGCGGCGCGACTTCCGCGGGCGCAAGGCCGTGTTTGGCGCGGTTTGCGGAGATATTAACTTCCAGAAGAGCAGGGGTCATCTTGCCGGATTCGGCGGCGGCATGATCAATCGCTTCGAGGAGCCGGACGCTGTCGAGCGAATGAATCATTGATACCAAGGGGAGCGTGCGGCGAATCTTGTTGCGCTGCAGGTGCCCGACGAGGTGCCAGCGGATGGGCAGGTCGGCCAGCGCCGCGACCTTGGCCCACAACTCCTGTGGCCGACTTTCGCCGATGTCGAGGCAGCCGGCGGCGGCCAGGGCGCGCACCTCGGCCTCGCCCACGTACTTGGTCACGGCGACGAGCGTGATCTCGTCGGCCGATCGGCCGACGCGCCGCGCCGCCTCGGCAATCGAGCCGCGGATTGCAGCCAGGTTTTCCGCGATTCGGACTGATGTGTCGGACACGCGATGGCCCCCTGCATTAATGCCGCCAATCTGACGACGGAAACCAGCAGAGCCGATGGCCCACGATCGCCGCTATTCCTCGGCGATTGTGGGCGATTGGGCCCAGGTCGCGCGACAGCCGATATCGCCACAGCACGGGTCCCGCGAGACTGGCACAGGTGAGATAGCCCGCGTCGACATACAACTGGCCCACTTGAGCGTTGGCCAGCGCGAGGTAGCGTAGGGGGGAGCCGCTGGATGCGGGCGATTCCGTCACGCGCCATCGTGTGTCGACCATGACGGCGGCGCCGCTTGCAAGCTGGACGACCATGGCTCCGCCCACCGTCGTCAAGCTCCACGGCCGAGCCTTCAAGTCGTTTTGCCAAATGACCGCGCCGTCCGAGCCATGAGCGCAGAGCACCTGGCCCGTCGTGCACGATGTGAAAAATGTTTCGCCCAGCGCCGCCAACAGGTGCGCCCCGGGCCCCAGTTCGACTTGTGCCTGTGGCGTCCCGTCGGCGCGAAACAGCCGCAACTCACCCGAATCGGTCGTCACGCCAATCGCCTGTCCCGCGCATGCCATTTGCCACACCGGCCAGCGAAGATCCACGACCCAATCGACCTTTCCATCCCAGCGTGCTCGTGTCAGGCGGTCTCGCTCTTGGACAAGGACCAGCTCGCCCCGCGCGAGCGCCGCCGCGTGCGTCACCTCGACGAATCGCGCGGGCGTCGCTCGCGACTCGTTCCGTGAGGCATCATAGGCGACGATCCGCCGGTCGCTGAGCGCCACGAGCCAGTCGCTGCCACCCAGTATCGTGCGGCCGATACCTTCCAGTGCCGCGCTCGCGTGTAGAGTTCCGGCCGGTGTGTTCGTTCGCGCCTCGTAAACGCGCAGCCTGCGGTCGGGGGGCAACAGGCCGATCCGCGGCGGATCGTCAGTCATGGCCATGCTCGCCGAGGTCAACTCCGCCTCTGTCATGCGCGTATCGACCTGCCAGGCAGGCTCGATCAGCCGCACTTGCGAGCGCGACGCCCGCGCAGGGGCCTCGGCGGCCGTCGTGGAGCGTTTCGCGGGGGGACGTGCGGCACGGTGAAAAAAGTCGATCCACGCGACTTGCCCGCTCGCCAATCCGAAACAGGCCGATCGACCGAGCGGATCGAGCGCGATGCCCACGATCGGCACATCGAATCGCTCCGTCCAGACCACGCCCCGCGCGCGACGCACCAGCAGCAGCTCGTGGTTGGCGGTGGCCACCAGTAGCGTGTCGGCCAGCTCCGAGGCCGCCGCGCGAACCGGCACCCCGTTGATCTGGTAGCCGCCCCGGTATTCGCCGCGAGCGTCGAAACGCAAGACCCCGTATCCGTGACCGGCCAACAAAATCTCCTGGTCGTGGGCAGCGATCGCCAAACCGCCCACGTGGCCGGGCGGCGTTTTTCGCCACACGAGCTCGCCCTCCATGTCTCTCGCCTCAAGCCAGCCTGCTTCCGCGGCGCCCACGAGGTGTGGGTCGGCGGTCAAGAACACTAGGAACTTCAGCTTGCGCGACGAATCGAATGCCGCCACGCGCCCCCCGCTGCAGTCCCAAATCTCGTTCGCGGTGCTCGACGACGAAATGGCGGCGTACCAGCCGGTGCCGTCGAGAGCGGCCGCGACCACATCGCCCACCGTGCGATGCGCGCGGACGTGCGTCAGCCGCTCATCAAGCCAATGCAACGAGCGTCCCGTGCAGGCGATCACGACTCGCCCGTCGCCGCTGATGGCCGCTTGCCGCAGTGGCTCATCACACGACCAGCGCCTCGGAGCTTCACCACGCGCCGCGATTTGGTACAACGACCCGTTTGTGTCCCAGGCCACGAGCGTGCGTCGTTCCACGGCGGCCGACAAACCCGCGAGCGGGCCATCGGTGACGTGCTCGCTCACCACCACCGGGTTCCACTTTGCGTCGCTAACGACACTCGTCGCCATGATTGAGAGCCGCCGCGTTTATCGCGGCGGACCTGCGTCGCCGCTGCTGGCCGAGGCCAGTTTCCGCCGGAACTTCCGCACGGTGTTCTGCACCACCAGCGGCAGCTTCGATCGCAGCAATCCCGTCCCGCCGAACCACGCCTGCGGTTCATCGAACACCTGATGGTATTCGACGAACAGGGCGTCCTCCGGCTCGATCAGCCGCGTGATTTTAAGGTAGAACCCTGCGCCCGCATACGGCTGCGCGTCTCCCAACAGGGGTTTGCCGACTCGGTCGCGCCTGATGGGGCGCCAGCGGTTCGGAAACTCTGCGTCGCGCGTGAACCGTTCATCGAGCCTGGCCGCCAGCACGACCGATTCATCCGTGCGCGTCGCAATCATCCGCCGTGTGGCGCTGATATGGACGCGCTCGAGCAGTGGAAAGGTAACATGGACGTATGCCTCGTCGAATTCGCGTGATTTCGTAACGGAGAGCTCGCGCTTCGCAAGTTCCGGCGGCTCCAAGAAGTGGGACGACGACGGCAGGCGGTCCTTCTCCTGCTCCTCCATCGCCCCGGCCAGCTCGCGCAGAAACGTTTCGTTGCTCACGAGGTCGAGCTCGCCATAGGCGATGCACCACAAGTCGATTCGCCGCGCCAGCACTGCTCCCTTACTTCGCCTTTCGGCCTCGATCTTCAGCACAAACGGTGCGACGATCGACCTGCGAACGAGTGCCTCAACAGGGTGATTGCGATCGCTGATCTGCTCCATGACCGCCCGCTGCGATTCTGCATCGAGGCGATCGGCCATCGAGGGCGCCGGCAGGGGCCGCAGAAAATCGTCGCGCACGCTCACGCCCGTTCCGATCAGATCGGCGAACACGGGATTCGCCGCGTGAGGTCCCAGGTCCACGTCCGCCAATGTGTCACGCCGAGCCGGGGGCGTTAGCCCCCGGAGGTGAGCCTCGATGGGCGCCGACGTAGGTGGTGCCGAGACTCCGGGGGCGAACGCCCCCGGCTCGGCGTTGGATCGTTCGAACCCAAACGCGAGCAGAGCACTCCACATCATCACCAATCGCGCCATGCGAATCGCTCCGACTCGACGGGAGCTTCAAGGCGACACGTTTGCGAGCTACTCGACCGGCACCGATACATGCGCCTCGCGTTCGACCAGTGGCAATATCTTTGGAGCGTAGATGTTCCGAAAGGCGTGCAGTGTCTTGTGATGTTCCCAGTCGGCCTTGGCTTGCCAGCGTTCGCACAATAAGAACCGCGTGCGATCCGCCTCAGACTGATATACCTCAAACCGTAGGCATCCCGGCTCCATCCGCGACGAGCGGCCCGCCTCGGCCAGCAAGCTTCGCACCGTTTCGACGTTGCCAGGGTCCTTGACGGAGAGCCACACGTTGACGCAAAACATGCTGTTTTCCTTCAATCTCTAAAACCCCCTGCCTTAGCACGGCGCTGGTTACGGTTTGCGGCAACCTGGACAGCCCTCGGCTCGCGCTTCGGGTTGGTATTAGGGCACTGCCCTATCTTAGGGCGCTGACCGTGGAGCGGCCAGTATGCGAGTATTGCGAGTATTCCGAACGCGCCGTTGATCTTGCACTCGGTGTGATCTTTCGCTAGAAGCCTGCGCCGAGGTACGCACGATTTAGGAACTCCAACAAAACTCGCGTGCATTGCCGGACCGCCGGCATAAAGCCGGCGGCTCGCTGGTATGGTTAGAGCCCCTTAAACGGCCGCGAACGGCATCATTCGAGAGCAGGAGGCCACCCATGTCAAAATCATGCTGTTGGCTGCTTATCGGCTACCTTTGGTTGTCGATGGCGACGTTCGCCACGGTGTCGGCGGCGCAGAACTCCACCTCTGCTTCAACATCCTCTGGCACGGTTGATCTGAAGACGATGCTTGAAAATGGCCTCCGCGCACGGCGAAAGGCGGACCTGGCTTTTATCGGGGCGGTCGTCGTTCGCGTCGAGGAGGGTCAGCTCCCAGAGCGCCTGGTCAAGAGCACCTTTGAGTGGGCGCGGCGCAAGAATCCACGGTTTCCCTTCCCGTTCTTCCACCGAGCGCTCGTGATTCAGTCCAAGAAGCTCGGCGTGGCGATTTGATGTCGGCTGCCTGGCATTCGATTGGCTGCGTTTAGCGCACCGCGCTCGCCTTGGCTCGCTCGACTTCTTCGCTCATGCGTCCCGTGAGCATCAGCGCCCACATCCGGAAGTCGCTGATGAACGACCAGAACGGGTACTTGAACGAGGCGGGCTTGTTCTTCTCCACCCCGAAATGCCCCACCCAAGCCAGCCCGTAGCCAGCCACCGGGACGGCAACGAGCAGCCACCAGGTCTGTGTCACCAGCGCCCCGATCAGCAAGACCATCGCCAGGCTGGTGCCGGTGAAGTGCAGCAGCCGGTTTGTCTGATTGCTGTGCTCCTGCACGTAGAATGGCCAAAACTCGGCATACGTGCGAATAGATCGCTCGCTCATGCGACACCTCCGCGATACCTTGCGTGTACGGTCTCTTTGACTGGCCGCTCAGGCATGTTATACCACCGGCGTCGTCGCATGTCTTGCCTGTAGGTTCGTTCTATTCCATGAGCCATCGCAAAAGCGTCCTGACACGCTTCATCATTCCGCGGCGCTTACGAATCATTCTCGCGGCCGTTTTGGGCATTGCAGCCACGGCGTGGACGGCTCCCGCGCTGGCCGCGGTGGAGCTTGAAGTGGGCGCGGCGGCGGTCGACATTACGCCGAAGCTCGATTCAGGCGAGAAATTCTATCTCGCCGGGCTGGAGAAGAACCGTGTCGCCACGGGCGTGCATGATTCGCTCTTTGCACGTGCCTTGGTATTGAAGGCCGCCGAACGAGCGATTGCGCTCGTGTCGGTCGATTCGATCGGCCTGCAACGACCGACGATTGAAGCCGCGCGGCGGCAACTGCCCATGCTCGATTACGTGCTGGTGGCCAGCACGCACACGCATGCCGCCCCGGATTGCATTGGCCTGTGGGGTCCGACGGACGCTGAATCCGGCGTTTCCGACGCCTACCTCGATCTGGTTGTCCAAGGCATCGTCGAATCGGCAAAAACGGCCGCGAGCGCCACGGCGCCTGCCCGCGCAGTGTATGGGATCGCCTCGGACCAGTCGCTCTTGGGTGATTTTCGCCTGCCCAACGTGTTCGATCCGGTGTTGCGCGCCGTTCGTTTTGAGCGACTCTCGGACGGCAAGCCCTGTGCGGTCTTAGTTCAGTGGAACGCGCACGGCGTGGAACCGCGGAAAAACCCACTGATCACGCGCGACTTCATGGGCGCAACGGTCGACGAGCTCGAGCGCCGTCATGGGTGCACGGTCGTCTATTTCAGCGGCGCGATTGGCGGCCTGATGGGAACGCCCAACTCGACACACTTTATCCGTCCCGAGCAAAAACCCGTCCGCGACGTTTTTCATTTCATCGAGCTCTATGGGCACGCCGTGGCCGATCTGGCCGACAAGGCACTGGGGGCGTCCGCGCCGATCGAGCTGGCGCCAATTGCCGTTTCGGCTCGCGCGATTGCCGTTCCGCTCGACAATGCGGGCTACCGCATGGCACGGCGGATCGGCGTGCTGCGCCGGCCGGCTTATGCCTGGATGGAATCGCGCGAGCAGCTTGGTGAACCGCTCGCCGCGGACGTGACCGAAGGCGCCATTGCCTTGGAAAGCGAGGTGGCGTACCTGCGGCTCGGCGAGCTGCACATCGCGGCCATACCCGGCGAGCTTTATCCTGAGCTGGTCTACGGCCAATTTCAGGAGCCGGTCGACGAGGGGGCCGATTATCACGATGCGCCGCTTGAAGTGCCGGTGATGCGCATTTTGCCGGGCGAGAAGACGCTGCTGTTCGGGTTGGCCAACGACGAGCTGGGCTACATCGTCCCGAAACGCCAGTGGGACGTAAAGCCGCCCTTCTGCTATGGTCGCAGCAGCGCTCAATACGGCGAAGTGAACAGCGTCGGGCCTGAGACTGCGCGCATGCTCACGGAGGCGCTTGCCGATCGCATTCGTGATGCATCATCCAACTAACGGTTTGACAGGTTGCGCGGTAATGTCGGGAACCAGGGGGCTGACGCCCCTCGCTCACCAATCTCGCGTGTTCAGGCAATCCCGGTCGCTACGACTTCCAGCTCGATCCGCGCGTCGCGCCGAATGACCGAAACCGTGAGCGACTGGTCCACTGGCAGCATCGTCAGCAGCCGGTGGATGTCGTCGGCGCTGGTGACGACTCGGCCCTGAATCGCCACAATCCAGTCACCCGAGCGCATGCCCGCGGCGGCGGCGACGCTATTGGGCGTGACCTCCATCACTTCGACGGCGCGATCGGCCAGCAGGTCCAGCTCGCGCACTCGCGAGCGTGGCACCTGGACCGTGGTGGCGGCGATTCCCAATGTCCGCCGGCGAACTCGCCCGTGTGAAAGGATTTCACCGGCCACCCACTTTGCCGTATTGCTGGAGATCGCGAACCCCAGCCCCTGCGCCAAGGCGATGATCGCGGTATTGACGCCCACGACGCGCCCGCGCGAATCGACCAATGGCCCGCCCGAATTGCCGGGATTGATCGGCGCCGAATGCTGCACGATGCTCTCGATCAGCCGGCCGTCACGGCCGCGCAGGCTTCGTCCCAGCGCGCTGACCACGCCCGTCGAAACCGTCGATTGCAACCCTAGAGGCGATCCCATCGCGATCACCAATTGTCCGACGCGCAGCGCCGTGCTGTCGCCGATCGCCGCGTGCGGCAGGTCACTCGACGCCAGCCGCAATACGGCCAGGTCCGTCGTTGGGTCATCCCCCACCACTTGCGCTTCAAGCGCGTCACCGTCGGTCGTCTCCGCCGCCAGCCGCGTGCGCCCGTCGACGACGTGACTATTGGTGAGCGCATATCCGTCGGGCGTGATCAGGAACGCGGAACCGGAACCGCCGGAGCGCTGGGAGCGTGAGCCGGAGAGGCTGACCACGGCCGGAGCAACCGTTTCGACCACGTGCACGACGGCGCGCGAATAGGCGTCGAGCACGCCGGTATCGTCGGCGGGCGGCTGGGCGGGGCGCGGCCGCTGATGCATCTCATGTGGGGGCTCGTCCGATTGGATTGGAAACCACGTCATGCGTCGTCCACTCATCGCAATCTCCATCGAGATTTTGAGCCGGGTGGGTTAGCCACTGGAGGCACGTTCGTGGTGGAATTATACGCACGGCCGATTTGGTTGTGCGGCAGCCACAAGGGTCCGTCAGAGCCGGCGGCGTAAGCCGCCGAAGTGATGTGGCGATAAGCGAGGCGCAAACCGCGGCGGCGACGCACTCCCGAGGCTGACGCCTCGGGCTCGGCCTTCGCAGCGTGGCGCGGTAGCGCAGTACGATCCGCTGAGCCGGCGGCGTCAGCCGCCGGAGTGAAGCGGTGATAAGCGAAGCGCGCACCGCAGCGGCCTGACGCCCCGGACTCCGCGAATTTGCAAGGCGAGTGACCACAGCCGAGCGTCAATTGCAATTCGCACCGCGCTCGCCTATGCTCGCGGCCTCACCGAAGCCGGATGCAGTCATAGGAGACTCGATCTTCGTGCAACGACTTCATCTGGCCGATCTGGCGATCGTCGTCGGCTACAACCTGGCCGTGTTGGCGCTAGGGATCGGCTTCTTCCGCCGCATCGGCTCGAGTGATCGGTTTATCACGGCGGGCCGTTCGCTGCCCGGCTGGGCGGTGGGCATGTCCATCTTCGGCTCGTACGTCAGCAGCATCAGCTTCCTGGCCAATCCCGGTAAGGCGTTCGACGGCAACTGGAACTCGTGCGTACTGGCCTTCGCGATGCCGCTGGCGGCGCTGGTGGCGGTGCGCTGGTTCGTGCCGTGGTATCGCGCGAGCGGAGACGTGTCGGCGTACGAACACTTGGAACGGCGATTCGGTCCCTGGGCGCGCAGCTACGCGGTCGTGTGCTTTCTGCTGGTGCAGATTGCGCGCCTCGCGACGATTCTGTATCTGCTTGCGCTAGCACTGGAACCGCTCCTCGGTTGGGACGTGCGAGCCATCATCGTGCTCGCCGGACTGCTGATCACCATTTACCCGCTCTTGGGCGGCACTGAGGGCATGGTCTGGGTTGGCGTGGTGCAATCGGTGGTGCTGCTCGCCGGAACGGCGGCCTGCCTGTTGATGCTGCTGGTGAGGATGCCGGAGGGGCCGGCGCAAATCGTGCAAATCGCGACCGAGAATCACAAGTTCAGCCTGGGTAGTTTCGGAACCAGCGTGTCGGATTCGACCTTCTGGGTCGTGCTTTTTTACGGGCTGGTGACACACCTGCAGAATTTCGGCATCGACCAGAGCTACGTGCAGCGCTACATCACCGCGCGGAGCGACCGCGACGCCGCGCGAAGCGTCTGGATCGGCACGTTCATGTTTATTCCGGTATCGGTGGCGTTTTTCTTCATGGGGACGGGCCTGTTTGCGTTCTATCATGCGCTGCCCCAGCGATTGCCTGAAGCGCTGGCCGAGCGCCCCGACGCGGTGTTTCCACATTTCATCGCGACGGAGCTGCCGGTGGGCCTGACGGGCCTGGTGATCGCGGCCATTTGCGCCGCCTCGATGGATGCGAATCTGAACTATTGCGCCACGCTCTTTCTGTGCGATGTTTACCAGCGGTATTTCCGGCGGCGCGCCGGCGAGCGCGAATCGCTCTGGGTGCTGCGCGCGGCGACGCTGGCGATCGGCGCTGCCAGCACGATTGCGGCGCTGGCGATGCTACGCGTCAGCACCGTGCTCGATGCCTGGTGGCAGCTTGCCGGCATCGCCAGCGGTGGCATCCTCGGCCTGTTCCTGCTGGGCTTCCTGCGCCGCCGCGTCGGTAATGCTTCGGCACTGGTCGGGGTCGTCACGGGAGTGACCGTGATCTTGTGGATGACGTTCTCTCCGAAATGGACCGGCCGATGGGAGCCACTGCGCAGCCCGTTTCACCATTTGCTCGTCCTGGTGATCGGCACGGCAACGGTGCTGGTGGTCGGGGCTGTGAGCAGCTTGCTGTTCCGGCCGGGCGACGGCGCGCGGCGCGATGGCGATCCATCACACTAACCCGAGGCGCAAGCCGAGCGATGCCCAATATCGCCCAAGGCTGTCACCCTACGCGCGGCGCCGACCGTTCCAGCACTGCGAACATCCCTCAGCTTGCGCTGCGGGTTGGTATGGGTCGACGCGCAAAACCGTGCGGTCGACGCACTCCAGTTGTGTTCGCCGCCGGTATGAGCGTAAACTTATGTCGAGCAAGCGCGGTAGGGTGTATCCTTGCGCTTGGGCATTCCTCAGCTTGCGCTTCGCGTTAGTCGGTGAGGTCCCTCCTTTTTTGTCACGCCTGAACTCTCGAAGAAGGGAATTGACGGCCATGGCCGAACACAGCAACAGCTCTCTGTCGCGTCGCGATCTATTGAAGACCGCCGCCACCGTGGCGGCCACCTCCACGCTGGCGAGGACCGCGCTCCCGCGGGCGCATGCCGGCGAGGACGGCACGATCCAATTGGCGCTCATCGGCTGCGGCGGCCGTGGAACCGGCGCCGCGGTGAATGCGCTCTCCAGCACGGCCGGCCCGACGAAGCTGGTGGCCATGGCCGACGTCTTCGACCATCGGCTGAAAACGAGCTACGACTCGATCAAGCCGTCGCACGATACCCAGGTCGACGTGCCAGACGACCGCAAGTTCATCAGCTTCGACGGCTACAAGATGGCGATGGATTGTCTGCGGCCGGGCGACGTGGTGATCCTTGCCACGCCCCCCGCCTTTCGCTGGCCGCACTTCAAGTACGCCATTGAGAAGGGGCTGAATGTATTCATGGAAAAGCCCACCACGGTCGATGGCCCCAGCACTCGCAAGATGCTGGAGCTGGCCGCCGAGTCGGAGCAGAAGAACCTCAAAGTCGGCGTCGGCCTGATGTGCCGGCACTGCGCGGCGCGGCACGAGCTGTTCGACCGCATCAAGAATGGCGAGATGGGCGATCTCATCCTGCTGCGTGCCTATCGCCAGGCCGGGCCCACCGCGCACGCCTTCGCCGGCCCCAAGCCGTCGGACATGAGCGAGCTGCTCTATCAGATTCAAGAGTTCCATGCCTTCCTGTGGGCCAGCGGCGGGGCGTATAGCGATTTCCTCATCCATAACATCGACGAGTGCTGCTGGATGAAGGATGCCTGGCCCGTCTCGGCGAAATCGGCCGGCGGGCGACACTATCGAGGAAACTACATCGACCAGAATTTCGACAGCTACTCGACCGAGTTTACCTTCGCCGACGGTTCGAAGCTGTTTCTCGAAGGCCGTACGGTCGAGGGCTGCCACGGCGAGTTTGCCAGCTATGCGCACGGCAGCAAGGGTTCCGCGATCATCTCCACGGCCGGTCACACGCCGGCGCGGTGCCGCATGTTCAAAGGCCAGAAGTTCGTCCGCGATGAACTCGTTTGGCGCTTTGACACGCAGGAACCGAATCCCTATCAACTCGAATGGGATCACCTGCTGGAGGCGATCCGCCAGGACAAGCACTACAACGAAGCAAAACGCGGCGCCGAAGCGAGCCTGGTGACCTGTATGGGGCGGATGGCCGCCCACACGGGCCAGGTCATCACGCTCGACGAGATGTTAAGCTGCGATCACGAGTTCGCCCCGCAGGTCGATCAATTGACGCTCGACGGCCCCGCCCCCCTGGTGGCCAACTCGGACGGCAAGTACCCGGTGCCACTGCCGGGTATCAACAAGACGCGCGAATACACCGACCAGGTGTTCCCAGCGTAGCGGACGTGTCACGGTAGCGCGGTCGCGCGATGGCGAGCCGCCGAGTTTATCCCGGCGGGCGCGGCGCCACTGCTGGCTTGTCCAGCAGCGCTTCGCGCAGCGATTAAGACGGGGGTGGCCCAGACTGGGCCACCCGTCTTTGACTCAACCGCGCGGCGGCACGCCTTCGACGGGTGCGTTCACCGTAACAACGAACCGACAAAGTCGAGGCGCGTGTGCGCTGCTACCGCTGCGAGGACGTGCGCGGCGAGCAACAGCGGCACAAGGATGCGTGCGTTTCGCATGACGCTATTGTCTCCGTGGGCGGACGATTCAGCAAAGCGGTTTGGCGCATGGGGCAGTGTTGCAATTCACTTGGCGCGAGCCGAAGATGGCACAGGGATTGGGTTCGGAGCATTGAGCGGCGCGCCTCGTTGAGCTTGACCCACCCTACGGCGAGCGCTAACCGGCGCGATAAACGCGCCGGCTCTGTGATTCGTTCGCACATTGCAAATGGAAATGCCGATGTCTTGCAGCACCACGATTCGCGTTGCATTGATTGCACTCTGTGTGAGTTTTCGTGTCGGTGGTGCGACGGCCGAGGACGAACCCTTCAGCGTCAGTCTGCTGGACGCCGATTCGCACTTGGGCTGGGACTATGGCAGCTGCGTGCCTGAGGGGTGGACGATCGCCGACGGGCGGCTTCGCGGAGCGTATTCTTCCACGCCGCTGATCTCCGGCTGGACGGTGGGGAATTTTGAGCTGCGGTTTCGCTGGGCGACGAGCGAGGGCGGTGCCTGGCGGCTGGCGCTGGTGCGCATTCCCTCCGGGCAGGATCTCGACCTGCGGTTTGCCGAGGGCGATAGCTGTGGCGCGATTCTCGACGGGCGACGGTTGCTGGCGAGCGGCGGCCGTGTGCCCCGACTCAAACAGGGGATGCACACCGCGGTCGTGCGGCGCGCGGGAACGGTGCTGGCGATTTGGGTGGATGCGCGACCGATGTGCGAGGTCGAAGTGCGTGGCGACGAGCGGTTCGGCCTGGGCCTTTCGGTCACCGACGGCGAGGGCGCGATCGAGGATCTCCGACTCGAGGAGCCCGCCGGGCGGCCGATCTTCAATGGCGTGGACCTGGCCGGTTGGTGGTGCGACGGGAACCCGCGCGCGTGGGAGATCGTCGACGGCGAGCTCGTCTGCCGCAACCGCCGCGGTAATTACCTGAGAACCGAGAACGAGTACGCCAACTACACGCTTTCGTTCGAGTACAAGATGCGCCGCGGAGGCAACTCGGGCGTCGGCATCCGCACGGCGCGAAATGGCTGGCCCTCGGGCGATGGGATCGAGATGCAGCTTTATGACGAGCCACCGGGCACCGTGCTGACGCGCTCGTCGAACCTGGGGCTCTACGGCAACCTGGAGCCGGTGGCACGCGCGGACGCAAGCGAACAGTGGAATCGCGTTGTGGTGAAGTGCGACGGGTATTTGGTGTCCGGCTGGGTGAACGGCGTGCTCGTGCAGCACGCCAACACGGCGAGCCTGCCCGAGCTGCGTCACCGGCACCTGAAGGGCTGGATCGGCTTTCAGGACCACGGCGCCTGGATTCGCCTGCGGAACGTCAACGTGCTCGAGGCCCCAGAGGGCCAAGGGATGTCGGCATGGTACGAACGGCGGCCTGACAGCGGCTCGTGCATCGTGCTCGATCGACTGATGAACACGACACGCCTGGCGGTCGATGACGGTACAAGCGCCGGCATCGCCGTGGCGTCGTTGACGCAGGCGTGCGAGACCGTGCTGGCGGACCTGGCCGGTCCGGGGGCGTTAGTCGGCCTGAGCGCTTCCGACACGCGTGCTCGGCTGGCATTCTATTTTGGCGATGGCGAGCATCCAGCGATCGAGTGTCCGATTTCCGAGCTGGGGAACCACGTACCGCGACTCGACAACGACCTCCAGCCTCTGGCCACGTTTGTTGGATACAAAGACCGGCTGAAAATTGTGTTACGCGCGGATGGGCCGGTCGAGTGCCGCGCGGAGTATGTGACGTTCCCCACCACGACGCCAGTTCGGTCGTTCAGCGACGGCGCTGGACAGATCGAGCGCGGCCTGCTGCCGGCTATTTCGTACCGTTACGACCAGCTTGAAGGGGGGCGGCACCGCGAGGAGGACCCGCTTGAGCGTCACGATTCGGGCGAGCGGACGATCGAGCCGGGCAGCACGGTGCCGCTAATGGCGCTCGAGGGCGCAGGCGTTGTCCAATGGTTGAAGCTGAAGGCGCCGCGCGAGGCGTTCGCGGATGACGGGCTGTGGCTCGAGATTACCGTCGACGGCGAGATGCAGCCGGCGATCGCCGCACCGGCACGCTTTCTCTTTCCCGGGTTACAGGCGGGGGGCGGCAATTACGCGAACTTTGTGATGCTTTATCGCAACGGCTACACCAGTCTGCTGGCGATGCCGTTCGGCAAGGGGCTTTCGATCCAAGCGACCAATCGCTCGTCGCGGCCGATCGACGGGGTCGCAGTCGCTGTCTCGGTCGAGCAAACCGGGTCACAGCCCATGTCGCTGGCCTCGTTGGCGATCGCCTCGGGGATGCGATTGCGCGGAGTGTTTCACTTGGCGTCGGACTCGCCCGCCGGCGACATATTCCGCTACGAGGGAAAGGGCCGCTGGGTGGCGCTCGTCTACGAGCCACCGAACGGCGCCGATACGCCAAGTGCCTCACTGCTCATACACGACGAAGCATTTGACGACTGGTGGTCGGGCGGACTCGACGAACTCGCAGGCCGCGATCGCAGCGGCGGCGAGTTCCGCGGCAGCGTATCCGGGCGCCACGGCGGACTCGTTTGGCGGTACATGTTGCTGGCGCCGCCGAGCTTCAAGCGTTCGATCGTGTTACGAGCGCGTGAAGGCGAGCCGCTAGGCAGCCGCTTGGCGCTGTTCTACGCTACGAGCAATTAGCCGGAATCAACCGAATCGGGCGTGGTGCGATTCGCTGCGCTCGCCACACAATACATCATCTCCGCGTCTCCGCGGTAGTCCTAATCCTCGACCTGTGGCGCCTCTGACGGCGCGGCGTTTGCCAGGCAGGCGAGTGCGATACGGATCTGGTCGTATTCGACGGTGCCGCCCAGCGCGTCGAAGATCGGCTTCATGCGGACCGAGCCGAATTGCTCGGCCGCCGCGCGGATGCGATCGAACGTTGCCAAATCAATCCAGTGCGAGTAATCACAAATTCCCTCGCGCTGGATGTACTCGGCGAGATACCCAAAGGCCGTCGAGCGAGCGCGGCCCGTCGCCTCGCGGACCTCGTCGATCGACTTTCCCTGGGCGAAGAGATCGAATGCCTGGCGCTTGGTGAGATTCGCGTTGCGGCCGATCGAGACCAGCGGCTCGTTATCGCGCCGCTCGGGCGCCGTACGCGGCGCGTCGATATCCAACGTTACGCGCGCCCGCCGGCAATAGTCCATTATCTCACGGAGGAACTCGGCGCCGTAATCCGCGGACTTCTTTTCGCCGATGCCGCCGATGGCGCGGAACCGCTCGAGCGTCGACGGTCGAAATCGCGCCAGGTCGCGGAGCGTCGCATCGCCAAAGACGACAAAGGGCGGCAGTCCACGCTCCTCCGCCTTCCGCCGGCGAAGGTTGCGCAGCACATCGAACAATTCGCGATCCACCCCGTCCCACGACACACTCGCCGCGCGAGACTCCTTGCGTTTTCCCTGCGCCGGCTTCAACAGCCGCGGCGTGAGTTCCCCGCGCAGCACGCGCCACCCGGCGGGAGTCAATTTCAACACCTGAAACTCGCCGTTCTTCTCCATAAACCCCTGGCCGACCAACTGCTCGATCCAACCGCGGATGCTCTTCTTGTCCTGCTCGGCGAGAAGCCCCCAGGTGCTGAGCTGCTCATGCGCGTTGTCCAGGATCCGCTGCTCGCGTGAGCCGGTCAGCACCTGGGCCGTGTATTCACCGCCGAAACTTTCGCGCAGCCGCATAACGCACGACAGGATCTTTTGCGACACGATGAGCGGGTCTTCGACCAGGTCGACTTCCGCCAGGCAGACGTCGCAGGCGCCACAGTTCGGCAATTCCAATTGCTGGCCGAAATAGGCCGCGATGGCACGGTGCCGGCAGGTCACGCCGGAGCAATAATTGTCGATCCCGTCCAGCACCTTCATCGCGATCTCGTAGGCGTGAGGCGGGAGATCTCGCTGGATGTATCGCCAGGTCTGGAAATCCGCGCTGGAGTGGAACAACCAGCACTCGGCCTCCAACCCATCGCGGCCAGCGCGACCGCTTTCCTGCTGGTAGTTCTCCAGCGCCTTGGGCGCCGCGGCGTGGATCACGTAGCGGACGTCGGACTTGTCGATGCCCATGCCGAAGGCCACGGTGGCCACGATGATCTTGGCGCGATCATTAATGAACGCCTCCTGGTTTCGGTGACGATCTTCGTCGCTCATACCGGCGTGGTAGGGAAGCGCCGAAACGCCCAACGAGACCAGGCTCGCCGCCAACTCCTCGACATCCGCGCGGCGGATGCAGTAGATAAGGCCCGAATCGTTCGCATGCCGGTCTATAATCTCGCGGACCTGCCGCAGCAAATCGCCGCGGCGCTGGACGCGATAGACCAGGTTCGCTCGGTCGCACGCTCCGACCAGCATCGCCGCGTCTTTGAGGCGCAGCTCGCGCGCGATGTCGTCGCGCACGCGCGGTGTGGCCGTGGCCGTGTAGGCATGCACCGCCACGCCGGGAAAGCTCTCTTTCAAAACGCTCAGCATGCGGTATTCGGGTCGAAAATCGTGTCCCCACTCGCTGATGCAGTGCGCTTCGTCCACGGCGAAGAACGAAAGCGGCATCTGTCGCAAGAACTGTGGCGTCCGATCGGTCATTAGCCGCTCGGGCGACAGGTAAAGCAGCTTCAACCGCCCGGCGCGAATTTCGTCGGCGACGCGTCGCTTTTCGTCGAGCGACAGCGTGCTGTTGACGCAGGCCGCCGGGACGCCGCAGTCGGCCAGTGCGTCGACTTGGTCTTTCATCAGCGAGATCAGCGGAGAGACCACGACCGCCAAGCCCGGCAAGAGAAGTCCCGGGGCCTGAAAGCAGAGCGACTTGCCGCCCCCAGTGGGCAGCACTACCACGGAATCGCGACCATCGACGACGGCTTGCATCGCCTCGGCCTGCAGGGGGCGAAAACCTTCGTACCCCCAATACTTGCGGAGAATGCCGCGAAGCTCGTCCACGCCTCGAAACTCCTACCTGCCGTGCCCGCGCCAGCTTTGCATGCTGGTTGACGTGCCGAACGCGCGCGACATCGCGTCGAGCACCGATAGCGGCACGATCCCGCGCAGCATGATCGCCAGGTGCACCAGCCAGGGTGTAATCACGAAGGCGCGGTTGCGCCGGACGGCCCGGAGGATCAGTTCCGCAAGCCGCTCGGGCGCGATCATCCGCGTGAAGGCGGGCGGGCGCACCCCGTCGAACATGCCCGTTGACACGTAACTCGGACAGACGGCCGTCACGCCGACGTGTCGGTGACCCAGTTGAGCAAGCTCCAGCCGGATCGACTCCGAGAACCCGATGACGGCCCACTTGCTCGACGCGTAGGTCGAGCCATACGGCAGGCCGACAAACGCGCTGGCGCTGGCGATATTCACCAGATGTGCTTCAGGGCGTCCGATCAGGTCCGGCAGAAACGCGTGCGTCACGGCCGCCAGGCCCAGCGTATTCACGCGATACGTTAACAGGTGCTCCGCCAGCGGCACGTCAAGGAAGGCGCCGCCGAACACCACGCCCGCGTTATTCACAACCACGTCGACCGGTCCGCCCTCGCGGTGGATGCGTTCGCGCAAGGCGGCAATTGCGGCCGTGTCGGTTACGTCGAGCGGAAAGGTGTGCACGATGCCCCCAGCGCCGCGAACCGAGGCCGCCGTATCCGTGAGCATCTCTTCACGAATGTCGGTGGCGAGAATCTCCGCCCCGCACCGCGCAAAGGCCGTCGCCGTAGCTCGCCCGATGCCTCGTGACGCGCCGGTCACCAGGACTCGCTTGCCCGTTAGGCTGTGCATCGCATTCGTGCCATTGGTTGTAGAGCACCACTAAGATAACACGTCCGTCGACGCGCGGAAGTAGGCAGCGATTCGGCGCTAAACGTGGTGCGTCTTCGCTGCGCTCGACACACCCTACGTTCCGGGGCGGCCTCATGGAAAGCGGCTACAGTTGAGGCCGTCATCCGGATTACAATGTGCAGATCATGACGACGCAGCGCAGCATATTTCCCAACGAGCCGGACGGCAGCCGGCTATTCGACGTAATCGTCGTTGGGGGCGGTTGCGTGGGTACGGCCGTGGCAATGTTCGCCGCTCGCAACGGCTTCCAAACGGCGCTCGTGGAGAAAGACGACTTCGGCGCGGGGGCCACGGGTGCATCGACTGAGATGGTCCACGGCGGACTGCAATACCTCTTTCAGCTTCGCCTTGGCATCGTGCGCCAGTCGAACGAGTACGCTCGCCGCATTGTCGCCTCGGCGCGTCACCTTTGCCGGCCGCTGCCCATTGTGGTGCCCTGCTATCGAGGTGGCCCGATCCCGTGGCCGGCCTTGCGGTTGGTGATGCGGCTCTATGAGCGATACAACCGCCGGTACAAGCATGCGCCGCCTGCCGCGCCGCTGACGGCGTCTCAGGTTGTCGCACGCGTCCCCGGCATTCGGCGCGAGGGGCTCACCGGCGGCATGCTCTACCACGAATGGTGGATCGACGCGGCGCGGCTTTGCCTGACCAATGCCTTGGATGCGGCGTCGCATGGCGCGGTGGTGCACAATCACGCCACCGTCGTCGGACTTGGCCGCGCGCCCAACGGGAATTGGGTAGTCGCGATCGACGACACGCGCAGCGGCGCTCGTCACCGGCTCATGTCGCGCGTGGTCGTCAACGCCACGGGCCCGTGGACAGACCGCTTCATTCAACTTGCCGGCGACAACGCGCCGCCGCGGATACGTCCGACTCGCGGCGCCCACGTTTTCGTGCCAAAGGTGGCGGACGTGGCGCTCTTGGTGCATTTTGTCGACGGGCGATTCGGCATCGTCTTGCCACGCGGACACCAGAGCATGATCGGCACGACCGACGACGACTATTACGGCGATTTGGACGACCTGCACGCCACGGCGGACGAGGCCGCCTATCTTGTGCAAGGCGCGCAGCGCTTCCTGCCGGAGCTAACGGTCGATCGGATCATCGACACAAAGGTGGGCATCCGCCCCACGATCTTCCAATACGGCAAGAACGAAGACAAGCTGTCGCGGCGCCACTGCGTCGAAGCGCATGTGGATCGCTCGCTCGACGGGCTCATCTCCGTCTACGGCGGTAAGCTGGCCACGCACACCTTGATGGCCGAAGACGTCCTGCACATCGTGGCGAGCCGACTCGATCGCTCCATCAACATCCCGGCGAATTACTTACTGCACGGCACGCCGGATGACGACATTGAAGATTTTCGTCGGCGAGTAGCCCAGACTCCTGCACGACACGGTCTCGCTGCGGAGGTCTTTGACCAGCTCGTCGGTCGCTACGGCACTGGTTACGAGCGGATTGTCGAGTTGATCTCCTCGCAGCCGGCGCTAGCCGAAAACCTCTGCCGCTGCCGGCGCGACGACCGCGCGGCCCAGCACGTCTTGGCCGCCGAGGTGCATTACGCCTACGCGGAGGAAATGGCACTCACCGGCGAAGATATCAGGCGCCGCACCGGCCTTGGCCTTGGCCAATGCCGCCAGGCCGATTGCCTGGACCGAGCCACCGCGATTCTGAGGACCCTGGTATGTCGCACGACCGACTCTGCCGCTGGGCCGCATGGGGCACCGACCGCGACGCGCTGAGTCTCGACGACCGCGCGCGGCTGTCAGCCTATCTGCGCGAGGCGCTCGGCGGCCTTGATCCGCCACAGCAGCCCGTTCCGCTCGAGTCGATCGTGCCGCCGCCGTCTCGGCTGCCGGCAGACGCCCGTGCCGCGTTGGAAAACTGCCTCGGCGCATTGAACGTCTCGCTCGACGACCGAGACCGGCTCGTTCACTCCTTCGGCCGCAGCTATCGCGATCTCATACGCGCTCGCCAGGGTTGCACGAACCGTGTGACCGACGCCGTCGTCTACCCGCAAAGTGAATCCCACGTCGAAACTATTCTGGAGATCGCCACGCAGTCGCGCCTGTCAGTCGTTCCCTTCGGCGGCGGAACCAGCGTCGTGGGGGGCGTTGAGCCCGACGCGGGCGAGCACCACGCCGTCCTTACTCTCGACACGCGTCACCTCGATCACGTGCGCGTCGATGCGCCGTCGCTCTTGGCCGACATCGGGGCCGGCATCCTCGGCCCCGATCTAGAGCACCGGCTCGCCGCATTTGGACTCACGCTCGGCCACTTCCCCCAGTCATTCGAGTTCTCCACCTTCGGCGGCTGGATTGCCGCGCGGGGTGCGGGCCAGCAGTCAACGCGCTATGGCAAGATCGAACGGATGATCCAGGCCGTCTCGGTCGCCACGCCGCGCGGCTGGATTCACACTCGCAACGTCCCAGCCAGCGCGGCCGGTCCCAGCGTCCTGGAGCAGATCATCGGGTCCGAAGGCACGCTGGGCGTGATCACCTCGGCGGTGGCTCGCGTCCATCGCCCCCCCGAGGCGACGCGCTATCAGGCGTATTTGCTGCCGGCGTTCGATGCCGGCTGCGCGCTATTGCGAGAACTGGAACAGGCCGAGCTTCCGCTTTCGATCGTCCGCCTCTCCGATCCCGAAGAAACGCGCTGGCTTTCGCGAGCCTCGGAGGGCGGCCACTCGCTTCCGGCGCGGCTCGGCAAGTGGTGGATCGATCGCGCCACGCGGCGTCGCGCCTTTTCGCGCGAGGAGATGTGCCTGGCGATGCTCAGTCTCGAGGGGAGTCGCCCTTTTGTCGAACGTGGCGCCACGCACGTTCGCGCGGTTGCCGCACGGCATGGCGCCGTCGCTCTCGGTTCGTCTCCCGGCCGCCAATGGGTGGCCGATCGTTTTCGTCACCCGTATCTGCGCGACGAGCTGATCGCTCGCCGCGTCATGGTCGACACGTTGGAGACCGCCACCACCTGGTCCAACCTGCGCGCTCTCTACGACGGCGTTCGCACCGCCATTAGCCAGGCCATCAGCCAGGCCGGCCCGGCGGGCGTGGTGATGTGCCACTTGTCGCATCTCTACCCCAGCGGCTCGTCACTCTATTTCACGTTCCTGGCGCGACAGCTCGAGGGAGGCGAACTGGATCAATGGAGCCGCGTCAAGCAGGCCGCCACCGCGGCCATTGTTGCCGGAAACGGCACGCTCAGCCATCACCACGGCATCGGCAACGAGCACCTGCCGCTCTCCGCCGAGGCGGGCGAAGCAGCCGTCGCCGCCCTGGCGGCCGCCAAGGCGGCCCTTGACCCGGCAGGCATCATGAACCCCTCTAAACTGTTCGCGCCAGCGACCGCGACGCTGCATCGCTGCCGCGAATAAGAGACCGGAATGGTGCTCCACTCCGTGGGCCAACGCCCACGGCTCAAAGTTTGTCGCCGGTTGCCGCTGAGTCGAGGGCGTTAGTCCCCCGGAGATTCGACGCGCGCCCCCGGTGGCGATTCCGCCGAGGCTTGCAGTGCGAAACGCTTGCGGATGCGTTGCAGCTCCGTTCGAACTCGCTCTTCATCGGCCCCCACTTCGCGCAGCAAGAGCCCCGCAAGTCCGATCGCGGCCTCGGCCTCCTCGTAGCAAACCTCCGTCGCGCCAATCTCGTCCAACCACTCTCGCTCTTCCAGGTATCTCGCGCGCACGAAGAGCTTCAGATCCGCATTCAGCTCGCGCGCCACCAGAACGACCACGGTTCGCGTCTCCAGCTCTGGCACCGTGAGCAGCAGATACTTGGCGGTCGCCACGCCCGCCGCCTCCAAAATCGAGCGCTGTGCGGCATCGCCATAAACGGCCAGCTCCCCGTCGGCCAACAGCTTCGCCACCGTGTCGACGTTGTAGTCGACAACCACCGGCTCGATGCCGAAATCCTTCAGGATCCTCGCCGCGGTCTTGCCCACCGGTCCGTAGCCCACGATGATCGCGCGCTGGCGATACGGTTCGCTGGCCAATGGCGCGCGAACGGGCAAGAGGCGCCGAGCTCGCTCTTCGGATCGTCGTGAAACGAACTGCCACGCTCGCGGCCGCCGGCGCAGCCACGTCTCAAGTGGGCCGATAACGCGAAACAACAGCGGGTTGACCGTGATCGAAACCAAGGCGCATGCCACCAACAGGCTTTGCCCCTCGCGCTTCAGCAGCCCATGGTCAGCGGCCACATTGGCCAGTATGAAGGAGAATTCACCGATCTGAGCCAGCGCCACCGCAACGGTCAACGCCGTGCGAAACGAGTATCCCAATCGCCAGACGATGGCAATCGCCGCGATCGGCTTGGCGATGAGGATGACGGTCAATAGCATCAGCCACAAGAGCGGATTCTCCCACACCGCTCGCGGGTCGAACAGCATCCCCACCGAGACGAAGAAGAGCACGGCGAACGCGTCGCGCATCGGCAGCGCGTCGGCCGCCGCCTGGTGGCTCACCTTGGATTGGCCCACGACCATGCCCGCCAAGAACGCCCCCAGCGCCAGCGAAACATCGAAGAGCTCCGCCGAACCAGTGGCAATCGCCAGCGCCACGGCCAGGATGGCCAGCGTGAACAACTCCCTCGTTCGCGTCCGCGCCACGTGCTGGAGGATTCGCGGGATGACCATCCTGCCGGCCCACAGGACAACGACACCCAGCAGGGCGAGCTTCACTACGGCCAGCCCGGCCGAAGCGAGCATCCCAGTGGCCCAATTGCTCTCGGCCTTCGTCGCCGACGCTATTGCCGGCAGCATCACGAGCACAAAGACCGTGAACAGGTCCTCGACAATTAGCCAGCCGACTGCAATGCGTCCTTGTTCGCTGTCCAGGACGTCGTTCTCCGCCAAGACGCGGATCAGAACCACGGTACTAGCCACCGACACCGACAGGCCGACGACCATTCCGGCCGACCAACCCCAGCCGAGTGCGGCAACCGCCAGCGTACCGAGCATCGTCGCGACGAACACCTGTCCCACGGCGCCAGGCACGGCGACGCGGCGAACCGATAAGAGATCGCGCACATCGAAATGGAGACCCACGCCGAACATCAACAGCACCACCCCGATCTCGGCGAGTTGCGCGGCGATCGTAGGGTCCGCTACGAACCCGGGCGTTTGTGGCCCCACGACGATGCCCGCTGCGAGATATCCCACAATGGGCGAGAGCTTCAGTCGCTGCGTGACAAAACCTAGAACCAGCGCCGCGGACAAGCAGACGGCGAGATTCACCAAAATGCCGACGTCATCATGCATGGTTATCGGTCACCGCTACCTCGGCTGTGATTCGTCGCGAAGAACTCGCCCAGTATCGACGCATTTATAATAATTGGCCATGTCGCGCGACCAACCTGCATGCTTATCAAGGGGGCTCGTGCAAGTTTAGGGAGCGTCTGGTTTCCAGGGCCCATCCGGTCTGTTAGACTCGGCAAGAGCAACTGACGATATACGCGAATTGGCCGGAGGCGGAGGCTCACTGGTATGACCTGTGAGCGGCAACCCATGGCGATGATCGAGCCTTCGAGGAAACCCAGCTTTCTTCAGACGCGGCGTCTGGTCGTCGCGCTCGTATTGGTATTGTTGGCCGCCGCTGCCGGTTTCGCCGTCGTGCGCGCGATTTCCGTGCCGGACATAACAAGTCAGCCCAAGAGCGACCCGGCCCTCACCGTCATCGAGTCCGAGGAGCTGCTGTTGCGTCTGGGCACAGAACTGAAGCGATTGACGCACAATGTCCTGAACCTGAAGCTGCCGGACGACGGAACTCGGCCGCTCTTCGCTCCCGAGATCGAGGTCCAGGATCTGGCGTCCGGTCAAACGCGCCAGCGACACAAAGAATTCCCGACCGTCGCCGTCTCGGTTTTCGAGTGGCCCATCGAACCCACGGCTCGCCGCGTTCCTTCGACGACGCTCTCCCTGCTGCGGCCGCTGCTGGATCGCGTCGAATATTTCGACTATGCGAGTTTCTATTTTATCCGCGGTGAGTTTGCCAATCGGCAACAAACCGCCTGGGCGGCCAAGGTCGGCTTCAAGGGCACGGCGCGAACGACGGACGGCCAGTGCGTTTCCGTCAAGGCGACCCAGAACGTGCGCTTTGAAGCGGTCCCGCGCACGCGGGGCTGGCAAATCGTGGCCTGGCACCTCGAGCATCTGAAGACGATCGAGTGCGATCGTCCCTTGTTCCGCGAAGTTTCCGACGAGGCGATTCCGGATCCGGTGCTGCGCGCCCGAGCGCGCGAGTCGATCCACGAGCGGCTCTTGGTGCAGTCGTTGCTCGACAAGAACTTCGTGCCGCCGCACCGCTTTTTTTCCGCCTGGGCGTTCGATCAGCAGCCGGGCCTGGCCGTGGTCGACCTCGATCGCGACGGCTTTGACGACCTCTTCGCGCTGGAGCGGTTGGGCAAGTGCCTGTTCCTGCGAAACCGCGCCGACGGCACCTTCGAGGAGGTCGCGGCCAGCTTGGGAATCGACGTCGAAGATCACTGCTCGTGCGCGATCTTCGCGGACTTCGACAACGACGGCGACGCCGATTTGTTTCTCGGGCGAACCCTTGAGCGGACGATGTACTTTGAAAACGCCGGCGGCCACTTCGTCGACCGATCGGCGGAGAAGGTCAGCGTGCCGTTGCCGTACCTGGTGTTGTCGATGGCGGCGGCGGACTACAACGGCGACGGATTGCTGGACATCTATCTGGCGACCTACGCCGGCGACCTTGTGGAACGCGAGATGCTGCAGGGCAAGGCGCCGCGGTCCAAGATGCTCTTGGCCGATTTCTTGCACGAGGACGCAGCCGGCGAAATGTACCGGCGCGCCCTGGGACGTCATATGATACTCGACCGTCCGGGTCCGCCGAACGTGCTGTTGGCCAATCGCGGCGGCCGGTTCGAGCCCGCGCCAGAATCGAGCGCGCTGGCGGTTTGGCGCAACACGTACCAGGCCACCTGGGCGGATTTTGACGACGATGGAGACGCGGATTTGTACGCCGCGAACGACTTCGGCCCGCACAACTTGTTTCGGAACGATGGCGGCGCGTTTGTCGACGTGACCGAGGAAAGCGGCACCGCCGATATCGGCTTCGGCATGGGGGCCTCCTGGGGCGATTACGACAACGATCGCCGGCTCGATCTGTACGTCTCGAACATGTACAGCAAGGCCGGACGACGAATCACGGCGCAGGTTCCCAACGTCGATCCACGGCTGCAGCGCATGGCGCGCGGCAATACGCTGTTTCACAACCGGGGGCCGAAATTCGAGCAGGTCTCCGGCACCGAGGCGCCGGCGCTCTTGGTCGAGGAGGCGGGCTGGTCCTGGGGAAGCCAGTTTGTGGACGTCAACAACGATGGCCGGCTCGACATCTACGCGCTGAGCGGCTTTTACACCGCGCCGGTTGACGTCGAAGGCAAGGACGATTTGTGAAGCCAGTTTTGGCGCACGGTCGTGCGCTCCGACCCATCGCTCGATCCTCGCACGCGCGGAACGCCATGGCGCGTCGAGGACTTTTGGGACGTGCGCGGCGGACAAGATCGCCCCGTGGAGAATTCGTTTAGCGGACATGAACGCGACCACCTCTTTCTCGGCGATGGTGGAGATCACTTTACCGACTTGTGGGGCGCATCGGGCTTGGACAGTCCGGCCGATGGTCGCTCGTGCGTGCTCTGGGACTACGATCGCGACGGCTGGCAGGACATCGCCCTGGTGAATACGAACGCCCCCATGCTGAACCTGTACCGCAACGAAATCGCCGGCCGCGACACCGCCTCGGATCCGTCGGGCGGCTTCGTGGCGCTGCGGTTTGTCGGCGGCAACCGCACGGCGGAGCCCAGCACCGAGTTTTCGGCGCGTGACGGGTACGGCGCCAAGGTCACCGTCGAGCTCGACGATCAGACAGGCGTGCGCGAACACCGCTGCGGTGAGGGCCGTGCGTCGCAAAACAGCGCCACCATGATCGTCGGCATCGGCCGCCATCGCGTGGCGCGCGGCCTGTCCGTGCGTTGGCCGTCGCAAAAGGTCAACTCGATCGAAGAGGTCCCCGCCGGTACGTTGGTCACGGTTTTTGAGGACGCTGGCCAATCCCCCTCCGGAACTCCTTTCGTCATCGAGCCGTACTGCAAACCGCCGCGGCCGGACGAGCCTATTGCAGCGTCGCGACGTAACGACGTCGAGAACACCGCCGCGATCGATGTGACACCGAACGAGCGGCTTCTGAGCGTCTCGCTGCCCGGCGGCAAGGAGAGATCGACCGCCCCACTCCGCATGTTCACGACGATGGCTACCTGGTGCTCCGCCTGCAAGAGATTATTGCCGCAGCTTCGATCGCTGCGCGACGCGTTTGCGCCCGACGATTTGGAGATGTACGGCGTCGCCGTGGATGACGCCGACAACACGGCCGATTTGAAGGATTATGTCACCGCGACAAAGCCCGCCTACGAGATGCTCTTCGAGCTGAGCCGCTCGGACGCCGCCGCCGTCAAGCGCACGGTGTTCGACGTGCTCCATACCGACGCGATGCCCTCATCGACGGTGACCGACGCCGAAGGGCGCGTTCTCCTGGTCGTGGGGGGCGCGCCATCCATTTCCCACCTGAAAAAGCTGTTGCACGACGGCAACGCGCGCCGCGATGAATAGGCCGCCGAGCGAACGGACGCCGTGCGCCTGGATAGGGCAGCCTTCCCCCAACTTCGTAACACACAGATGGGCTAGGGCCCTGCCCGACGCTCGGATCGAGGAAGGGAACCACCGATGCCACGCTTGACGAGCAACAAACCTTCCACTGAAAACCATTGACAAGCAAAGAGCCTTCATCGAGGGCTAAGGGCGGAGCGCGTGCCCAAGCAAACACACAATTCTGCTTGACGCGGCGAGCGCCTGTGCGAGAATCGTCGCAAGCTCGACACAACTCCTCCGAGAACTTCTCCATGCAAGTCACGCAGACACTGCGCCGCGCCATGCTCCTCTATGGCGATGAAATCGCCGTCCTGGACAGCGACCTTGCGATGACCTACCGCCAGTTTGGCGCACGCGTCGCGAAACTGGCCGGGGCCCTGCGCGGTCTTGGCATCGGGGACGATGACAAGGTGGCGATTCTGATGCTCAATGGCCACCGCTACCTGGAGCTGTTTTATGGCACCTTTTGGGCCGGTGGAGTGGTCGTGCCCATCAATATCCGCCTGGCGCCGCCGGAGATCATCCATCAACTCAACGAGTCGGAGGCCAAGGTGCTGGTGGTGGACGATACCTTCGCCATGATGCTGCCGGCGATGGAGGGGAAGCTTGATACCGTGCGTAGGATCGTCTTCGCGGCCGACTGCCAGGCCCCCGAAAAGCTCCTCAGCTACGAATCGCTCATTGAGCAGGCAACGCCAATCGAAGACGCCGGGCGCGGCGGCGACGACGTACTGGGCATCTTTTATACCGGCGGCACAACCGGCCGCGCCAAGGGGGTCATGCTCACACATGACAACGTGATGTCCAATACGGCCAACTCGCTGATGGCCAACTACGCCTCGCGGCGCGACGTCTATCTCCATTCGGCCCCCATGTTCCACCTGGCCGACTGCTCCGCCACATACGGCATCACGCTGATCGGCGCCAAGCACGCCTTTATTCCCTTTTTCGAGCCGCGAAAGATGATGGAGGCGATCGAGCGCTTCCGCGTGTCGCTAGCGCTATTGATTCCCACCATGCTTAACATGGTGTTGAACCATGAAGACTTCGCGAAGTTCGACCTCTCGTCGCTGCGGATCATCTCCTACGGCGCGGCGCCGATCCCCCTGGCGCTATTGCGCCGCGCTCTGGACGTGCTGCCCTGTCAGTTCATCCAGGGCTACGGCATGACGGAGCTCTCGCCCTTGATCTCCTGGCTGCCGCCGGAAGATCACGTCAAGGACGGCACGCCCCAGCAGCTCAAGCGACTTAGGTCCGCCGGCATTCCCATCTTCACGGGCGAGGTCCGCGTCGTGGATGAACATGACCGCCCGCTGCCACCCGGCGAGGTGGGAGAAATCTGCGGCCGCGGGCCGATGGTCATGAAGGGCTACTGGAAACAGCCCGAGGCCACGGCCGAGGCCTTACGCGGTGGCTGGATGCACACCGGCGACGCGGGCTACATCGACGAGGATGGCTACATTTACCTGGTCGACCGCACGAAGGACATGATCGTCACCGGCGGTGAGAACGTGTATTCGGTGGAGGTCGAGGCCGCGCTGCACGAGCACCCGGCGGTGTTCGAGGCCGCCGTGATCGGCATTCCCGACGACCAATGGGGTGAGGCGGTGCACGCCGTCGTCTATTTGAAGCCCGGCCGCCAGGCGATCGAAGAGGAGCTGATCCACCACTGCCACGGGCTGATCGCCAACTACAAGTGCCCCAAGAGCGTCAGCTTCGTGGACCGAGAGCTACCCAAAAGCAGCGTCGGAAAAATCCTCAAGCGCGAGCTCCGCAAGCCATATTGGGAAGGGCGCGAGCGCCAGATAAACTGAATTGATTCGCACTAACCCGAAGCCGGTGGCTGGCCACCGGCCGAATGCTGGTTGCCGCCCGATTCAACCCACCACGAAAGTTACTATGACCGCCGCCACGATCGCCGAAGCCACCGCGCAACATTTCCTCTTCACCGAGGAGCACGACCTCTTCCGCCGCACCATCCGGCAGTTCCTCGAGCGTGAGGTAAACGCTCACGCCGACGAGTGGGAGCAGGCGGGACGCGTGCCCAAGTCGCTCTTCCTCCGCGGTGGCGAGCTGGGGTTCTTCGGGCATGGCGTGAGCGACGAATATGGCGGCAACGGTGCCGATTGTCGCATGGCGATTGTGCTCGCAGAGGAGCTCGCGCACGCACACACGAGCGGCGTCGGCATGGCGTTCGGCGCACACTCGGAAATCGCCATGCCGCACATCTCGCGGTTCGGCACGCCGGCTCAGAAGGAGCGGTACCTGCCCGACCTGGTCGCCGGGCGCAAGGTCGCGGCGCTGGCGATCACCGAGCCCAGCGCCGGCAGCAATGTCGCGGCGATGAAATCGACCGCGCGCCGCGACGGCGACGGCTGGGTGCTGAACGGTTCAAAGATCTTTATCACCAATTCGATTCACGCCGACGTCTTCTGCGTGGCCGCCAAGACCGATCCCGCGGCCGGCCATCGCGGCATCAGCATGTTCCTGGTCGAGCCGTCGACACAAGGCTTTGTGATTGAGGAGATGAAGGGCAAGCTGGGCCGCCGCGCCTCGGACACGGGCTTACTGACCTTTCAAGACTGCCGGCTGCCGGCCGGGTGCATGATGGGCGAGGAGAACCGCGGCTTCTATCAGATCATGCAGTGCTTTGAGAACGAACGCCTCACAATCGCCGCTGGCTGCGTCGGCGCGGCCGAGGCGTGCCTGGACCGCACCGTCCGCTACACGCAGGAGCGGCCCTTTGGCATCGGCCACCTCTCCGATATGCAGGTCACGCGCCAGCGCCTCGCCAAGAGCTACATGGAACTGGAGTCGGCACGCAGCCTCGTCTACACCACCGCCTGGCGCGTGATCAACGGGCAGAAGTCGCTCAAGGAAGTGGCCATGGCCAAGGCGTTCGCTTCCGAGGCGGCGTTCCGCATTATCGACGACTGCCTGCAACTGCACGGCGGCTACGGCTACTTCAGCGAGTATCTCGTTGAGCGCGCCTACCGCGACATCCGCCTCGACCGCATCGGCGGCGGCGCCACCGAAGTCATGTACGAAATCATCGCCAAGCAGTTGGCGATCTAGAAGTCATACCATAGCGCGACGCCAATCTGCTCCTCGTGCTCATCCACGAACTCAAACTGCAAGCTCTTGCCGTTCGTGTAGACGCCGCCCGCGCGCAGTAGCCTTCCTGCTCCCGCGCCGCGCCATGCCCAGCCAGCCTGAACGGCAAAGGTCCCGCCAAAATCGACCTCTTCGCGCAAGTGACCGTTGACCGCCGCAAAAGGCGCGCCCCGCCAGCCGGTCGGCCAGGCAGGCGCCGCATCGCAGCCGAATTGGATCTCCCACGGGTCGCTCCCCTCATCCGCGCGAATGCCGTAGCCCGCCTCGCCGTAGAACCGTAGCCAATCCCACAGGTAGTACGACCCCCCCAGCACCATGACGTCTCGGCTATAGTTGATCCGCACAATGCCGGGCGTGTTCTCGATCAGTTCGTCCCCCAAGTGCGAGCTGAGGTGATAGTAGGCCACCTTCGTGGCCCACGGTCCCATGCCAAAGGTAAGCGGAATGCCGAAACGGAAGTCGGACGAAATCAAATCAAGGTCGTCTTCCAATTCGAGCCGTGGGAACGCCGCCCCCTCGATATCAAGTTGCCACCCGTCGGGTTTGCACGGCCCGCAGGTGCCCCAGCGCAAAATGCCCACACGCGCGCCGAGCGTCACGTCCCACAGCCAACCCTGATCGCGCTCGAAGACCCACTGTCCGGCAATCCGCGGCTCTTTGCCTCCGGCCAGGTACGAGCGATAGATCAGTCCGTCGGGCAGGATGTCCCAAGCCCACCCGGTGGCGCGAATGGCTTGGCCAGCAAAGTGCCCGTCTAGTCCACTTTCGGTCGCCTCTCGGTCGTCGGTTAGCGTCATGCGATTGTCGACGGCAACGGTCGGGGGCAGCCGCTCAATCGCCTCCTGAGATTTCGCTTCCGGCAGTGCAAAGCCGAGCGTAAAGAGCCCTATCGCCACCGCTGCCAGCCGGACGCGGACAGGGCGCAAACAGTGCGTCCGAGTGGCCATGCCAGTCATGCGCGACCTTGCGGGTGGGATGCGGGAGGGACGGCGGCGGGGTGGTTGGGGCTAGGCGCTTCGTGTCCGCGCAATGGCCATGACACCGATCGTCCGACGCGACGCACGGCTCGACTGCGCCGCGCACACAATCGGACTATTGAGATTTATCGGCATGCGCGGCAAAGATTTCCGGCGCCGATGCGAGCAAGAGTGCCGTCCGCGCCAAGCAAGAAGCGATGCGGACCAACCAATCAGCACTCGATCTTGCTAATCTGCGCAAATAGCGCCGACACTGCTTACCCCACGCAAAAAAATGAAGACACTGACTACGCCGCGCGCTGCGTGTTCGGCAAGATCTCGTCGCCACTGCAGGCAGCGCGGCAAAGCTTCCGCAACTCGCCGAACTTCTCGGACCCCTACGTCCAATTGAACGACGCGTTGAGCGACAGTAGCATGAAATTGGAGCAGCTTTCTTCGGGGTCTTGGGCCTCCTCGGCGCGCCCACAGCGTGCGATTGTTTTGGCGGCTGAATGGCGCACGACGTTGATCCTGCCAATGAGCTCGTCACGCCGATGGCTGTGGAAACGCGGCCGCATCGAAATCGGCGGCCGCAGGTCATCGGTTGCGTCGTACTGGTCGTGGCGGCAGCGGCGATCACCTTTTCGCCGGTGTGGGGGCACCAGTTCCTCCACTGGGATGATCGCGCCAATACGATCGAGAACCCATGGCTCAACCCGCCCACGCCGTCTAAGGTTTGGCGATTCTGGCGCGAGCCCTATTTCGGCCTCTATGTGCCGCTGACCTATACGCTGTTTGCCTTCGAGGCCTGCCTGGCGAAGCTGCCGGATTCCACTCCGATCGTCTGGAGCATGAGCCCGCGCCCATTTCACGCGGGCAATTTCGTGCTTCATCTCCTTTCGGCGGTGGCCGTTTTTTGCATCTTACTGCGTCTTGTCGAGCGGCCGGCGGCGGCCTGCTGCGGGGCGTTGGTCTTCGCCTTGCACCCGATTCAGACCGAAGGCGTGGCCTGGATAACCGAGACCAAAGGCTTGCTGGCTGCGGCGTTGTCGTTCTTCGCCATCTGGCGCTACCTCGCATTCGCATCGCCCCATGGGCCGCTTAGGAGCTCGCCAACCGCCGCGTGGAGGTTCGCCAACTATTTGGTGGCTACCGTTCTCTTCGCTCTGGCGCTCGTGGCCAAACCGTCGGCCGTGGCCGTGCCCTTGGTGGTGATGCTCCTTGACTGCGGATGGATCGGTCGGCGATTCCTGCAGTGCGCGCTGGCCGTAGCGCCATGGTGGCTAATGGCGATTGCCATCACGTTTGTGAACAAAACCCAACAAGCCGGCGAGTTGATCGTCTATCCGACGCGCCTGTGGGAAAAGCCGCTCGTGGCCGCCGACGCGCTGGCATTCTATCTCTATAAGCTTGCGGTCCCGGTGTGGCTGGGACCCGACTACGGCCGTTCGCCGCGCGCCGCGCTTGCCGCCGGCTGGCCATATTATACGTGGCTTGTGCCGTTGGCGGTATTAATCGCCGCCGCAATTGTAAAACCTTCGATAAAACACCTCGTCCCGCCGCGCTCGCCGGCTCTGGTCGCGCTGGGCATCTTCGTTGCCGGGATGCTCCCCGTCTCGGGTCTGGTCGATTTCGGATTTCAGAATATCTCGACCGTGGCGGACCGTTATGTTTACTTGTCAATGCTAGGTCCGGCGCTCGTGGTCGCATGGTGGGCGTCGCGATGTCGTGCGGTGACGATCGGTGTGATCGTGGCCGTGCTCTTGCTCTTGGGCATTCCAAGCTATTTGCAAGCACGGCGGTGGCACAACGACGAGACGATCTTTCACCACGCGCTGGAAGTCAATCCCAATAGCTCACTGGCCATGAACAACCTAGGGCTTGCCTATTTCGAGAAGGGGGACTTCGCCGCGGCCGAATCACAATTTCGTCGCGCCATCGAGGTCGACCCGCAGGCCTCGATGGCCTACTACAACCTGGGAAGTATTTACTATCAGCAGGGGCGGCTTGAGGAATCGCGAGAGCGGTTTGCCAAGGCGGTCCATGTGGACCCCCATTACGCCAATGCGCACAATTACCTCGCCACGGTCCTAAGGGACATGCGGAGACGGGACGAGGCGCGATACCATTACGGTCAGGCGCTGCGCGCGCATCCGCAGTTCCGCCAGGCATATTTCAATCTCGGCACACTCGAGCTCAGCGAGGGAAACGCCGCCAAGGCGGTTGAGCACTTCCAGAGGGCAATACAGCTAGAGCCGAACTACGGCATTGCCCACAACAGCCTTGCCAAGGCGCTGAGCTCGCTCGGCAGGATCGAGGAGGCAATTCACCACGGCCAAGAGGCGGTGCGCATCACACCCAAGAGTGCCAACGCGCACAATAACCTGGCGCTGCTTTTGGCGCGCCAGTGTCGCTATGCCGACGCGATCCGCCATTATCGCCAGGCGCAGCGGCTTCAGCCCAACTTGATGCCGGTAATGGTGGGACTGGCCTGGGTGCTGGTCACCGCTGACGATCCGCGATTGCGCGACGGCGACGAGGGCCTGCGCTTGGCCCAAGAAGCTTCGCTCTCCGCCAACAACCAGAACGCGACGGCGCTCGACGTACTGGCCGCCGCCTATGCCGAGAATGGACAATTCGACGACGCCCTCCGCATTGCGCGCCGCGGACTGGAACAGTCGCAAGCGGCGCAAGTACCCGCGCTCGTCGAGCTGTTCCAGCGGCGCATCCGGCTCTACGAAAGCCGCCAACCGCTCCGCGGCGAGACGCTCTTGGCGCAGTGAACGCCGTCGCCTTAGCCGTCGTAATCCGTCTTAGCCCCCGGCGAGTCGCCGGGGGCACGTCTCACGCCTTGAGTCCGCACGACCGTTGTCGTACACTGCCGAATCGACCTTGATAGAGGGTTCCTGTTCATGGAGCGCACGCTTATCATTTTCAAACCCGATTGCGTCGAGCGCCGCCTGGTCGGCCGCCTGTTAAGCCGCTTCGAGGACAAGGGCTTCAACGTTGTGGCGATGAAAATGGTGCGCGTTTCGCAGCAGCTAGCCAAGGCGCACTATGCCGAGCACGTCTCCAAGCCGTTTTACCCAGGGCTCGAAGCCTACATCACCGCCGCGCCAGTGATTTTGGCGGTCATCGAGGGTCCCGAGGCGATCCGCGTCGTCCGCGACATGCTGGGCGCCACGAGCGGATTGAAGGCGCCGGCCGGCACCATTCGGGGCGACTTCAGCTCCAGCCGCCAGATGAACCTCGTTCACGCCTCCGACGGGCACGAGGCCGCGCGGCGCGAAATTGAGATTTTCTTCCGCCTCGAGGAAATTCACCCCCACGTGCCGACCATCACGCCCTGGCTTCGCGCCAGCGACGAGCACTAATCGCTGGATGGGGCGATCGGCAGCCGCCCGGCGCGCGTCTCGGCCCGTAAGGCCTCGATCATGTCACGCGTTGCCGCCTCGACCGCTTCCTGCCATCGAGCGTGACCATATCGCTCGGAAAAGGGCTCGCGCGAGTGCGCGAAGATGATCCCGCGCGAACTGTTGACCACGGCTCCCAGACCAGAGTCATCAAACGCCCCCGCCACATCCTTGGCCTCCGCTCCCTGATGTCCATAACCGGGCACGAGGAACCAGGCGTGGGGCATGACTCGGCGAAGCTCCGTCAACTGTCGCGCGTACGTCGCCCCCACCACGGCTCCCACGCTCCCATAGCCGCACTCGCCGATCTGGGCCGCCGAAAGCCGCTCGACAAGTTCTGCCACGTGGCGATAAAGCGGCTCGCCGTCCACGCGTAGATCCTGAATAGTGGCACTGCCGGGGTTCGAGGTCTTAACGAGCACGAAGACGCCCGCGGCGCGCTCAATCGCCACCTCCACAAATGGCGCCAAACTGTCTTCGCCCAAGTACGGGCCGACGGTCAATGCGTCGCCACCCCAGGCGCTTCGGTCCGGTGGACCCAAGAATGCCTGAGCATAAGCGGCTGCCGTCGAGCCGATGTCGTGTCGCTTGGCGTCGATGATCACCAGCAGACCTGCTTCTCGCGCGTGGCGGACCACCGCGGCCAGCGCCGCCATTCCCGGTGGGCCTAGCTCCTCAAAAAACGCCGTCTGCGGCTTCACGGCCGGCACTAAGGACGCGACCACGTCGATCACGCCGCGACAGAAATCGAGATAGCCACTAGCGCGCGACGCTGGGTCGTCACCGCGGCCCGATAAGAGTACCGGCGGCAGCTCGCGAAAACGCGGGTCGAGGCCCACCACCACCGGCGTGCCGCGCCGCCGCACGGCCGTCGTTAATCGGTCGCCAAAGGCGGTCATGGTCTTCAGGTTCCCGGTCGCGAAGCCGCGCTTTGTCGCGCAACGGCGCGCCGCGGTTCGCACCGTATCATGATGCGCGAAGTGGCCGTGCGCAATCAATCGCCGCTTGACGCCCTGACCGCCGAGCGTATACTTAACCACATGGTAAACTATTCTCACGGCCTGGATCAGACCTTTGCAGCCCTGGCTGACTCGACGCGGCGTGACATCCTTCGGCGGCTGGCGCGCGGCGCGGCTTCGGTGACCGATTTGGCGGCGGGGCATCGCGTCACCTTGCCGGCCATTTTGAAGCACCTGGCCGTCCTCGAGCGCGCCGGCCTGATCGAGAGCCACAAGACGGGGCGCGTGCGTCGTTGTCGCTTGACGCCCAGGCCCATGCAGGACGCCGCCCAGTGGATTGGTTTCTATCGCCAGCTCTGGGAAACGCGACTGGAGCGACTTGCTGAGCACCTTCGTCAAACGATGGGAGAGCAACCATGACCGCCAAGGATTATGCGCTGAGGATCGAGCGAGTGTTGGATGCCCCGCGCGACATCGTCTTTCGCGCCTGGACCGAACAGCACGCGCTCAAGAAGTGGTTTCACTTCAACGAAGAATGGGAGATCGTCGAGGTCCAGGTCGACTTGCGCGTTGGCGGGGCATACCGCGTTGGATGGCGGGCGCCCGACGGCAACATGTGGTACGAGTTCGGCCAGTACCGGGAGATCGTGCCCCCAGAGCGGTTGGTACACACGTGTAGCTTCGACTTCCCCGATTTCGTCGAAGGGGAGACGCTGGTAACCGTCGAGCTTGAGGATCTGGGCGGCCACACTCGGTTGATTCTGCTTCAGGAAGGCTATCGCGATCCCGCGCACCGAGACGCGCACGAGCAGGGCTGGCCCGGCTTCCTCGACCAGTTGGAAAAACACCTTCGACGGACTGTCTGAATTACTGGTATCAGGTCAGCGTGGCTCGAGCTTCACGATGCCGCCGCGCTGGCGCGTCATCGCCGCCAGCCGAGCCCCCAGCCATCCGCCAACGGCCGCCCAAAGCACATCGTCGATGCTCGGTGTCCGCCCCGCGGCCGTCTGCAGCAGCTCGAAGACGATTGCCACCACTGCCGACATCGCCACCGCCACACCATATGCGCGACTCTGCGTGACATCTGGCCGCACCCCATCGGCAACCCACCATCCCACGGGCAAAAACAGCGCCAGCGACTGGATGATGTCCAGAAAAATATCTAAGCTGTCGGATCCGCGCTGATAGTAGTACAGCGGAACGAGCGCGTGAACGTCGAGCGCCGTGCCCGTCGCAAATCGCTTTCCCGGCCGCAGGTACTGAGAGGCGATATAGCCCAGAACCACGGCGAGGCAGACGAATCGCAACAACCGTGGGCGCTCACGGAGCGCTATCCACGTCGCGGCACCAGTCGATCCCCCGACGCAGCCCGCCAGCGCCGAATTCACGTCGATCGCTTGACTCGGAAAGAAGATTTGCACGACCTCCACCGCCGCCGCCAGGACGCCAACACCCAGGCCAACTGCCGGCACAGCAACCGGATGAGTGGAGCGCGAGGCCGCGGCGATCGCGCCCCCGATCAGGCCGTACAGCAAAACATGCCCGGCGAGACCGCACGCGTATTGAGCACCAGTCAGGTTCGGCCACGTGCGTATGTGCTCGTACCTGTCACTGCCAACCTCAAGCCCCAGCAGGCGCAACTGCGCCACCAGGTGCCGGTGCGGAAACTCACCCGGGATGACATTTGCCTGGCCCAGCGACTTTTTCCACTCACTGACACTCCAGGCCAGATTGTCGGGAAAGAACGAGCGAACGGCGAGAAACCCAAGCGCCAGCGCCAGCGCGAGGCGCGCCTTATCCGCAACGAGAATAGGCAGTACCACAAACCGCAGCCAGCCAATCAACCGTCGACCAATCAGCCATGCCGCCAGCGCGCCGCAGCCTCCGCCGGCGGTGATGGTGACAACGTCGGTCATCGTGCTCACCCGCGCCGACGGGGCGAGAAGCTGGAGCCATTCCATCCCCATGGCCGTAACCGTCGCCAGCAAGGTGGCCAGCAGCCACGCGCCCGACGGTTGCACCATGCGGCGTAGCCCAAGAAACCCCAGCCAGCCTAGCGGCACCCCGACCGCGAAATTCACCACCGCGTCGCTCCGCGAGAACTGCTCCCAAGGAGTATCGCCCTCGCGATCGCGAAACGGCGTCCAACTCATCGAATCGCGAGCCGCCTCCCATCGCCACTGGCCCCAGTCGAGCTCAAAGGGGATCAGCGCCGAGTAGAGATATGCCCACGTCAGGACCGCGCACAGCCACAAGGCAACGTTGTGGTCGCGCCGCCCCTCGCATGGGCGGTCGCGCTGGTCGCTTTGTCGTTCGAGTTCGGCGGCGATCGCTTCGCAATTGGCCATTTCGTGAGAAGCCTCTGGGCGCTCGGCACCGACGGCACTCGGAGCGTGCCTGCTGCCTTAAAAGCATACGCCGGATCGCGGACGTGGATCCGCTGGCCTTAATTCGCCTTAAGTCCGCTGGACGCCACGGCCACTAGCGACTAACCTTGCCGCACGAAACTCCCTTGCGAGCGACACCCAACGGGCGATGCCATGGCCGAAAACGGCAACGGAAAGGTCGACCTGCAGGAGCTCGGCCTGGCAGTCGGGCTGGTCTTTGGGCGGCATTTGTTCGCGGTCCAGGATCTCCACTACGGCTACTGGACGCCCGATCTGGAGCCGCACATCACGAATCTGGCCCGCGCGCAGGAACAGTATTCCGACCTGCTTATTGCCAACCTGGCGCATGGCGCGCGGACGATCCTCGACGTAGGATGTGGGATCGGTCGGCTGGCCGAGCGGCTTGTCGAGCGTGGCTACGAGGTCGAGTGCGTCTCGCCGAGCCCATTCTTAACCCAGTTCGCACGCGAGCGGCTGGCCGACCGCGTCGTTTTTCACCCCTGTCGCTTCGAGGAGCTGCAAACCGAGAAACGCTTCGACGTGGTGCTCTGCAGCGAAAGCTTTCAGTATCTTCAGTTGGAGCCGGCACTTGCCAAGTCGCTGGAGCTGCTCCATCCGGGCGGGCAGTTACTGATCGCCGACTTCTTCAAAACCGGCAAGCCGGGGCGCAGCCCGATCAGCGGCGGTCATCGGTTGCGCGACTTTTACGCCGCCGTATCGAAATTGCCGATGGAGGTGCTCTGCGACCTGGACATTACGCCCCAAACCGCCCCCACCATGCAGTTGGTGAACGACTTGTTCATGAATGCTGGACGCCCGGCCTGGGAGATGTCGATGTACGCGCTGCACAACCGCCATCCGTGGGTGTCGCGCGTGCTATGGTGGACGTTAGGCCGAAAGCTCGCCAAGCTCGAGCAAAAGCACTTGCGTGGTGAGCGCACGCCCGAGAACTTCAAGCATTTCAAGTCGTATCGTCTGTTGGCCTTTCGCCGCGCGTAAGGCATCCCACCAGCGTTCTGACCTGCACTCCGTGGTGAACGCCGCGCTCAAGCGGAGACCAGCGCCGCGGCAGGAGCGGGTTCATCGAGCAACTGCTGCACGCGGTCTTCCAACGCACGCGTCAATCGGCGCGCACCTTCCCGAGCGCCATGGCGCTCGATTACCACCGGCTGGCCGAACGTGACGGTCGCGCGGCGCGTGCCCCGGATGCGTGCGGTCGGCGCGCCGAGAAAATCCTCCTCGAACTTGTCGATCGTCTCGGCCATGCGTTCGATGGTGGGATTTTCGGTCACGTAGTCGCCGGGATAGCTGAACAACTGGACCACGAAGAACAGATCGTCCAGATCGCGGCTCAAATCGGCCTGTGCTGGGTCAAGCCGCGAGAGCTGACGGCGCCGCTCGATCACTTGATGGCGCAGCTCCTTGACTCGCTCGGGCGTGCTCGCGCCGCGAGTGGCGACGCCATAATGTGCCTCGAGACGCGAAAGAACCACGTCGGCCAGCGCATTGGTTCGCTCGGTCAATGAGCCCTCCGCGCGGTGGCCCAGATATTCGAGCTCCTTGAGTTGAAGCGTCCCGTCGGCAAATCGCACGATCCGCTCCGAGAGCGTCAAGTGCGGACTGGCGCGCCAGAACACGCGTTCCTCCAATCGCCCCATCACGTGTTCCAGTTCCGGCCGCGGGTCGCGCACGTAATAGTATCGCAGCGCGCAAGGAATGCAGGTCACCGGCCGGCCACCGCGCTTGACCGCCGAGAGCGCAATCGACCCCGTGCCTTCGCGGAACGGCGTCACGCGCTCGTTCAAGTGGTATACCTCGCCTTCCGGAAAGATCACCAGCGGATATGACGTTTTGGCGAGGACCTGCACGGCCTGGCGGAACGCTTGCAGGTCGGTCCCTTCGCGATTGATGCTGAAACAGCCGTGTTGTCGATAGAGCAGCCGCTCCCAGCCTTTGGCCATTTGAAAGACCTGCCAGGCGGTCATCACATAGCAGCGCGAGTGGAGACGGTCGATCGCCTCCCAGAGCAAGTAACAATCGCCATGACCGGCGTGATTGGGAGTCACTAGCACGCCATGGCCTGCCGTCATCGCGCCGCGTACGAAATCGAGACCGCGGACCTTCACCTCCAGGATCCGCTCGCGGCGCAACTGGTGAAAGCGGCGCAGCGGCCGCCATGCGCGCATCCACAAGACGCTTGGCTTAGGCGACCACCAGCGCGGGGGAATATCAAAGGGTTGTCGGTTCATTCGATCGAGGTCGCTCGCAACCAGCATGAGACGCCCGTGCCGAGCGTCACGCACCGGCCGGAGGCTGGTAACCCCGTTGCCATGTTGCCCCGCTCGCTATCCTCGTTGGTATCCGCCAAGGCACAAATGGTCACTCTCAATCGGTAAGGCTCGACTCGGAAGCGGATATCACACGCCCTGATTGGTGACACACATGCCGTTAATATATCCACCGACTATCCGTAACAAAACACGGCGTGCGCGGTGCCGGCCCCCCCTTCGTGGCACGACTGACCTGCCTGGGTTAGACTCCAATCCGGACGACGAACATTACGGCCGCGCCCAGATCGCACAAATCATGGCCAGTGCCGAACAGCCGAGCGTCATCGCTTTGCTCCAGGGGGCTCGAGCCGGTGACGCGCGCGAGCGCGAGCGGCTTTTCGAGGCCTGCCGCGGTTACCTGGGCCTTGTGGCGCGGGCCCAGGTCGAAAGTTGGCTTCAGGCCAAGGTGGACGCCTCGGACATCGTACAGGAAACGCTCCTCGAGGCGCATCGCGATTTTCACCGCTTTCAGGGAACGACCGAGGGCGAGTGGCTCGCCTGGCTGCGGCGTATCCTGTCGCACAACGCGGCGGATTACGTGCGCCGATTCCACGGCACCGCCAAGCGCCAGGCGCGGCGCGAAACGCGCTGGCAGCAAGCCGTGGATAGCTCCGCGTCGATCGCCGAGCGCGAACCCGCCGCGCCGGACGAGACCCCAAGTCAGCAGGTGATGCGTCACGATCGAGAGCTGGCCGTGGCGGCGGCGCTTGCACAATTGCCCGAGGATTACCGCGAAGTGATTATGCTGCGGAACTTGCAGCGGCTGCCGTTCGACGAAGTGGCCCAGCGCATGGGGCGCTCGCGGCCGGCCGCGCAAATGCTCTGGGCCCGCGCCATTAAAAAGCTTCAACTAAGTCTGGACGACTGAACGACCCGTAACGATCGGACACAGCTCGCCATTCAATGTGAGGCGCATGGGCCGTGGCGGACCGCGACAACAACGAGCAATCGCTGGAAGAGTTCGCGCTCTTGGATGATTACGTGGAACGGCTGCACCTCTCCGCATCGGCGGCGCGGCCCACGCCGCTCGCGGAGACGACATCCTTGGCGCGCGTATTTGACTGCCTCGAGGCGCTGGAGAATCTCGCGCCGCCGAAAGATCTGCTCTCCCGTGAGTCAGAGCCGGTCGGACAGCGCTCGCAAGGCGTGCCGTCGATCGACCACGCGGCGCGCGATTTCGGCGATTACGAGCTGATTGAAGAGATCGGCCGCGGCGGAATGGGGGTCGTCTACAAGGCACGGCAGAAGAGCCTGGACCGCATCGTGGCGGTCAAGATGATTCTGGCCAGCCACCTCGCCTCCAAGGACCAACTGGCGCGGTTTCATGCCGAATCGAAGACCGTCGCCGCCGTGCAGCATCCGCACGTGGTGCGCGTACATGAGGCCGGCGCGTGGCTCGGACAGCACTACTTCGTGATGGAGTACGTGCCAGGCATTACGTTGGCACAACTTGTCCAGGATGGTCTGCCTGACGTGGAGACGGCCGTGCGTCTGGTCGCGAAGATCGCACGCGCCGTGGAACATCTGCATTGCCAGGGCGTGGTACACCGCGACTTGAAGCCCGCCAATATCCTGCTAGATCGTGCTGGCGAACCACTGGTGACCGATTTCGGACTCGCCAAAATCTTCGGCGGCGACGCGACGGCGACGCGCTCCGACGTGATCGTGGGCACGCCCAGCTACATGGCGCCCGAGCAAGCCGCCGGACATGGCTCACAGGTGGGGCCGCTCGCCGATGTGTACAGCTTGGGAGCGATACTCTACGAGCTCATAACCGGCCAACCACCCTTTCGCGAGGCGAATCCGCTGGACACGTTGGTGCAGGTGCTGGAACGCGAACCTGCGCTGCCTCGGCGCATCAATCGGCGAATCTCGCGCGACTTGGAGCTGATCTGCCTGAAGTGCCTGGAGAAGGACCCCGGCAAGCGATATGGCTCGGCCGCCGCCTTGGCTGATGATCTGGAGCGATTCTTGACGGGCGAGCCAGTCGAGGCGCGACCGCCCAGTCCGCTTGCCGCGTGCTGGCGCTGGGCACGGCGCGAGCCGGCCTTGGCCGCGCGGCTGGCGGCAATTCTGGCCTTCTACGGTGTCGAGCTGGCCAATTACCACCTGTTCCAAATTGTGGATGCGACGTTTCATGGGCAAGTCACGCTGATTCTGGCGGCCTGGGCGGCGGCCTCGCTGGCCTTTCAATGGATCTCCAAGCGCCGGAGCTGGGCAATGGCCACGCGCGTCGCCTGGGCGGGGGTCGACGCCGCCTCGCTCTTGGCGCTGTTGCTCTTGGCCGATGGCGTCGTCAGTCCGATCGTGATGGTCTATCCGCTATGGGTTGTGGGCTCGAGCCTATGGTTTCGCGTGCGCCTGGTATGGACCGTGGCGGCGCTCTCGCTCATCTCGTATGGTGTCTTGGTTTTTGATTACTACGTGCTGCGGCCCGAGCTGCAACTGAAACTACAACCAACGTATTACCGGCACGTGGACTTCGTGCTGATGCTCGTGGGGCTGGCGCTGATCGTGGCCTACCAGGTGCGGCGCGTGCGTGCGCTCGGGCGTTTCTATGGCAAGCGCCAATTGAGCTGACTTGGCACAATTCTAAAATCCATAATCGCCCATCCAAAATTCTCAACTCGCGCCATGCTAATCGGATACGTCAGCGACGAATACTACGCGGCGCTGGCCGATGTGATGGTGGAATTCGTTCCACCTTCCGGCGAGCCAGTGGTGGTGCGCTCTGCCCCCTCGGGAGCCGTGCATGCCGACGTTCAGGCGGGAGACTACGAAGTGCTGCTGGCACGCGATGGATTCGGCTCGAAACGATCTCGCGTCAGCGTGCCGCCGCCACAGCCCGTTCACTTTCGACTCTTGTCGGACCGACTGTTGGGGTATGCATGGCCGAAGTGGTGCCGCTCGGGCGAGCGCGTCGAGTTTCGTGTGCACTCGGTCGAGCAATACAAGTTGGGACTGTGGCGCTACGGGTATCGCCGCGAGCGCGTGCAGAACGTCGGCTGGTTTGACAACCACGGCCCACGCGCCGCGATGCAGACGCTGCCCGACGGGTATTTCGTGGAATGCGGCGTCCGGTGGGACAACGGCTTCGGCACGGTGCATCAACAATTCGTGACGGCGCCCCAGCAGTCCGGGCTGTACTACTTTCGCGCGCATACGCCGTCGGGCCAGTACACGTCGTTTCCGCTCGTGGTCGCGCCCCGGCAACCCAGCGCCAAGATCGCCGTGCTCGCGTCGACCAACACCTGGAATGCCTACAACCCCTTCGGCGGTCGCAGCAACTACATACTGGCGGCCCGAATGATGGAGCGGCCGGTGGTAAACTCCAAGAGCGACCTGCCGCGATACCGGTTGCGCGACTACGGCGAGTGGGAGGCGGATTATTACGAGCCCATCTCCTTCGATCGCCCCGAGCCGGCTAATCAGGTGCCCAAGGACGACGAATGTACTGACCCGATCGAAGGTCGCATGGAATGCGCGCTGGCGCCGGCCGAATGGCGACTCCTGGGATGGCTCGAACGCGAGCGATTTTACTATGACCTGTATGCCGACTATCAATTGCACTCGGGACTATTGGACCTCGACGCCTACCAGGTCTTGGTTCTGAGCGTCCACCCGGAGTATTGGTCCGCAGAAATGTACCGCCGCGTAAAGCAATGGGTCTTCGAGCGCGGCGGGCGGCTGGCCTATCTCGGCGGCAACGGCATCAATTGCAAAGTCGAGTATCTCGACGAAACGTGCATGCGCTGTCTGAACCAGTGGGGCGCTGGCCTCGAGAGTCGCTTTCACACGAAGGTCGAGTCAGAAGCCCATCTCCTGGGTGTGGTGTATTCCGACTCGGGCGCGATGACCGTCGCCCCCTATGAAGTGCTCTGGCCCGAGCATTGGGTGTTCGATCGCACGAGCTTGAAGCGTGGCGACTTGTTCGGGACCAAGACGCTGCACGAGCGGTACGGTGACGGCGCGTCAGGGCATGAGACGGACAAGACGAGCGCAAGTTCCCCGGCCAACGTGGAGGTTGTGGCCAAAGGAACGAATCCTGACGGGGGTGGGGCGGAGCTGGTGTATTTCTCGACGCCCGGCGGAGGCGAGGTCTTTTCGGCCGGCTCGATCACATATGCCTCGGCCCTCTTGTGCGATCACCTGACGTCGCAGATCACCGCCAATGTATTGCGGCGATTTCTGCGATGACGGCCCGATCCGTCCATTTTGCCGTTTCGGCGTGTTTCAACTACACTTGGGACGTGGCGCGACGCACCGTGCGCCACACGGAGGTGCGATTCTGATGTCGATTGTGTCGGGTCAGGGGAAACGTGGCACTGGCGCACGGCCGCTGCAATTCGGCCTGCGGACGCTGTTCCTCGGCGTGACGGCGATGTGCGCCCTGCTGGCGCTCATGGGGGCCGCGGGTGGGTTCTGGTCGGTGATGATCACGTGGTTTTTGATCCTGGTCGCCATCCACGTGAGCGCCAACGCCTGGGGGACCAAGGCGGCCGGCGGCGATCATCCGCGCGTGGAGGACGACGATCCGCCGCCACGCATCCCGCGAGGAGGAATGACTGCGTCGGCGCGCTCGATGCCCACGGCGCATCTGCGCGAGCGAACCCCCATTGGCAAGCCGATGCTCGTCATAACGGCTATCGGCGCGCTCGCGGGCGGCACATTGGGAACGGCCGCATTGGCGGCCGAGTACTGGGCACGTTCCGGTTTGGCCGCGATGAGCGTGGGCGGCTTGTCGTCCGCCGTGCTGGGCGGCTTTGTCGGCTTTCTGGCGTCCTCGTTCGTCGATGCCGGCGCCCGCGCCTGGAGCGAAGCGACTTCGCCCCCCTGCGGGCGTGACCGTTAAGCGATTTTCAAAAGATCAGCCAGTCACGATGCAGAATTCCACGACCGAGTTTCCCTCGCCGCAGTTTCCGCCTCCCTACAGCGGCCGCTCGTCTCGGCTGCTCGTCGTGCTGGTGGCATTGGTTTTCGCGCTCATATTGCCCTTCCTGGTCGAACGGGTGCAATACGCGGTCACGCGCGGCCAGCAGCGCGCCAAGAGCGATGTGGCGCGCGTCTCGCTGGCCAAACTGACCGAAACGGCCGAGGCGTTTCGCCTCGTGTCGCGGAGCATCGGCCCGAGTGTCGTGCATATCGACACGGTGAAGATGATCAACGGTGGTCGTGGCTTCTTCGGTGACGAGTCGACGTATTTGCTGCCACAACCGGCGCAAGGCCAAGGCTCCGGCGTGATCGTCGACGAGGCGGGTTATATACTCACCAACTTCCACGTCATCAGGGGTGCCTCCAAGGTGGAGGTCCATCTAAGCGACGGGCGCCGGATTACCAATGCTCAACTCTTGGGGTACGATCCGCTCACCGATTTGGCGGTGCTCAAGATCAGCGCCAATGGGCTGGTGAGCGCACCCTGGGGAGATAGCAACGCGCTGGAGGTAGGCGATTGGGTCGTGGCGGTGGGTAATCCGTATGGCCTCGACCGCACCGTAACCGCGGGGATCGTCAGTGGAAAGGACCGGCGCGGCGTCGTCGAGGACAACCCATATCAGCAGTTCTTGCAGACCGACGCCGCGATCAATCCGGGCAACAGCGGCGGACCGCTGTTGAATCTGCAGGGCCAGGTCGTCGGAATCAATACGGCCATCGTGGGCCCGTCGTTTCAGGGCATCGGCTTCGCGATCCCAAGCGACATCGCGCGCGACGTCTTCGATCGCTTGAAAAAGGACGGCAAGGTGTCGCGTGGCTGGTTGGGAGTGGGGCTTCAGGCGCTGACGCCTGAATTGGCGAGGCAGCTTCAAGTTCGCGATACGGGTGGCGCTCTCGTAACCGAGGTGTTGCCCGACAGTCCGGCCGAAAAGGCGCGCTTGCTCAAGGATGATGTGATCGTCGAGTGGAACCGCCAGAAAGTTACGGAGCCAACCGCGCTGTCGCTTCTGGTTGCGCAAACAAAGCCGCGCACCAAAGTGAAGGTGACGGTCAAACGGCTCGGTAAGAATCTCTCATTGCAAGTGGAAGTCGGAGAGCGTCCCAACATTCCAGAGCAGTAACGTTTGGCGTCGTATCAGCCTGCCAATAGTCTTATCGCGCGCCGAATCGTCGTTGCTTGCCTTAGCACGTGGCGAGTCACCACGGGCTCGCGTTGAGAACGTGCTGTACACTGCCGCGCACCCATCCTTGCAACCCTTTTATCCGAATGCGCTTGCGTCGTCGATTCGGCCTCCGATGCGGCCGCTCTTTCGCTTGACCCCCCAGTAGCTCAGGGCTATAATCCGCCCGCACTCGCCAGCCGCGGTAATTCGCCATGGTGGCATGGCAGACTTTCCTGCGACGGTGCAGTACAAACTGCCGAGTGGGGAAGGGCCTCGGGACGGCCCTCGGAAGTTTCGCGGCCCTTGCCGCAACGCTTTAGGAGCCGGCGGTGTCCTTCGCATCGTCGTCGTACGACACCAAGGAACAGATCCGGCAGGCCGTCGACATCGTCGATCTGATCGGCAGTCACATTCCTTTGCGCCGCGAAGGACGCGGCTATAAGGGAATTTGCCCATGGCACGACGACACGCGGCCTAGCTTGCAAGTCAACCCGCAGCGACAGTCGTTCAAGTGCTGGGTGTGCGACATCGGTGGGGATATCTTCAGCTTCGTGATGAAGGTCGAAGGAGTCGAGTTCCGCGAGGCGCTTTCCATGCTGGCCGAGCGTGCCGGTATCCCGCTCGAACGACCTCGTGGCGGTGGGCCGACGCGTGACGAAAAGGTAAACCTGTACGACGTGATGCGCTGGGCCAACGAGCAATATCACGAGTGTCTGTTGCACGCCCCCGAGGCGGCGCCGGCACGAGCGTACCTGGCTGATCGGCACATCACACAGGAAAGCGTGCGTGCGTTCCGGCTTGGATTTGCTCCCATGCAGTGGGACTGGCTGCTCGAACGTGCGCGGCCGACGGCCACCTCGACACAAACGCTGGAGGAGGCGGGCCTGGTGGGGCGCAGCGCGTCGCGCGGGACACTGTACGATCGGTTTCGAGGGCGCGTGTTGTTTCCGATTCGCGATGTTCAAGGCCGGCCGGTCGCCATCGGCGGCCGTGTGCTTCGCGCGGAGGCGGACCCAAATGCGGCCAAGTACATCAATTCGCCGGAGACGCCCCTGTTCTCCAAGCACCGGCTCCTGTACGGCCTCGATCGTGCGCGCGAAGCAATTATGCGAACTCGCACGGCGGTGGTCGTCGAAGGCTATACCGACTGTATCGTGGCCCACCAATCGGGGGTGGACAACACCGTGGCGGTACTGGGAACGGCCCTGGGAGAGCAGCATATCCGCCTGCTGAGGCGATTTGCGGATCGCGTGATTCTGGTGCTCGACGGCGATGATGCCGGCAGGCGCCGCGCCAACGAAGTGCTCGAGCTCTTTATTGCCGAACAAGTCGATTTGCGGATTGCCACCTTGCGAGACGGGCTGGATCCTTGTGATTTCCTCCTCCAGTACGGCCCCGACGAGTTCCGCCGCGAATTGGAGGCCTCGGTCGACGCGCTGGAGCACAAGTTTCAAGTGGCAACGCGAGACGTCGACCTCGGCAGCTCGCCGCTGGCGATCCAGCAGGCGTTGGAACAAGTTTTGGCCACATTGGCAAAGGCGCCGCGGCTGCGAGACGATACAACCAGCCACATGCGACTGCTCGAAGAGCAATTGCTGCACCGACTGGCACGCCGATTTGCGGTACCGGAGGAGGCCGTGCGAGCACGACTATCGGTGCTGCGGCGCGGGTCGCGTCGCGCGCCGGCCGATCGATCGGAGGCCAGCGCACCCTCTGCGCCAATTGACGTTTGGGAACGCGAGTTGCTAGAGGCGCTTGTCCAATCCCCCGAGTCGCTGACCGAAGTCGCTGGGCAGGTGGCGGTGGAGAGCATTTCATTTGGCCCATATCGGCGAATTCTCCGTAAGTGCGCCGACCTGGTGGAAAACGGTGAGCGGCCGAGCTTCGAGCGACTGCTACTGGAGTTTGACGAACTCGAGATGAAGAACGTGCTGGTGGACCTGGACGAGCGTGGTCGCGAAAAAGGCCACACGGACTGGCCATTGCGCATTCACCATTTGTTGGAGCGGTATCGGTGGAAGGAAGAGGATCAGGAGCGGCGACTGCAAACCGCCGTTCTGCGAGAGTCTCAACTAGAGGAATCGCGGCAAATCGAAATCCTGGATCAGATCATTACCCAGGCGCGACAACGGCAGCGTACTTCCGGGCCCACGGACGGGTAGGATGCGCGGCCGTCGGTCAGCCGCTCGAGAGCGAGCTTGATTCGCTCTCTCGGCGCAGACCATAATCGTTACACTCAGCGCACCGCGGTGCGCGGGAGGTGGGATCCGTGGACTTTGTCAGAGACCTCCAAGAGCTTGTGGCTACGGGCAAGTCGCAAGGTTACCTGACGTACGACCAGGTCAATGATTACTTGCCGGATGACGCGGTAAATCCGGATCGGCTCGACAGCTTGCTGGCCGCCCTGGAAGAACAGGGAATCGTGCTCGTCAACGAGCCGCCGGAATCGACCTTCTTCGGCGATCAACCAACCGACGACGAAGAAAACGACCTGCGAGGCGTCGCGGCGGAGCCTGAAGAAGACACGACGCCGAGTGATTCCGCGCGCAGCGCTCCGCCGGACGACTCGGACCGCTGGAGCGACGATCCGATCCGGCTCTACCTGACGCAAATGGCGGAGATTCCGCTGCTGCCGCGGCACCGAGAGATTGCGCTGGCCAAGAAGATCGAGGTGACGCGGCGTCGTTTTCGGCGGACGGTGCTGGGTTGCGACTTTGCGATGCAGTCGACGATCGAGACGCTCGTGAAGGTGCACCAAGGCATTTTGCCCTTTGATCGGACGATTAAGGTTTCGCTCACCGAGCGGCTGACCAAGGAGCAAATCCTGGCCAGAATGCCACACAACTTGCCGACGCTGGCGCATCTGCTGGCGCAAAACCGCCGGGATTTCGGCGTGGCCGTGAGCAAGAAGGCGCCCCGCGCCGAGCGCGTCGCGGCCATGGCACGCTTCTATTGCCGGCGGCGCAAGGCGCTGACGCTCGTCGAGGAGCTCAGCCTGCGTACGCGCCGCGTGCAGCCCTTGATGAAGCGCCTCGAAGAAATCTGCCAGCGGATGTGGACGCTCAAGTCGGAGATCGGATCGCTCAACGGAGACACCGCCGCGAAGGATGAGCATGCCAACCGGCGCAAGGAGCTCCGCGACCTGATGCTCATGACGCTCGATAGCCCCTCCGGCCTCAAACGGCGCTGCGAGGCGATGCGCCGCGAATACCGCGACTATGAACAGGCCAAGCGCGAGCTCTCCGGCGGAAACCTGCGGCTCGTCGTCTCCATCGCCAAGAAGTACCGCAACCGCGGCCTCAGCTTTCTGGACTTGATCCAGGAGGGAAATACCGGCCTGATGCGTGCGGTCGACAAGTATGAGTACCGCCGAGGATACAAATTCTCGACCTACGCGACCTGGTGGATTCGCCAGGCGATCACGCGCGCCATCGCGGATCAGGCGCGCACGATTCGCATTCCGGTCCACATGATCGAAGTGCTCTCTCGCTTGCGGAATGTTTCCAAACGCCTGCTGCAGGACCTGGGGCGCGAGCCGACAACCGAGGAGACCGCCGCGGCCGCCGACATCAGCATCGAGGAGACGCGCCGCGTGCTGAACATCGGCCGGCAGCCCGTGAGTCTGGATCGGCCGGTCGGCGAGAGCGAGGACAGCTCGTTCGGCGAATTCATCGAGGACGGCGGGACGCAGACGCCCCTCTCGGCCGCGACGCAATGCATGCTGCGCGACAAGATCGAGAACCTGCTCAAGACGCTAACCTACCGCGAGCGAGAGATCATCAAGCTGCGATATGGCCTCGGCGACGGATACACCTATACGCTGGAGGAGGTGGGACGTATCTTCAAGGTGACACGCGAGCGAGTGCGGCAAATCGAGGCCAAGGCCGTCCGCAAGCTGCAACATCCGGTGCGGAGCAAACAACTGGAAGGCTTCCTGGAGGGGATTGCCGGCTGACGGCAACCGCTGGCCGAGGGGCCGGCGGTTTTTTTCTTGTCCCCCGTGGTATCATTGGCGCTGGGAACGCACGACAAGATGACCACCACGGCCGCTGCCCTTCGCGCGTTACACCGCATCCACCGCCAGTTGAGCGACCTGCGCGATCGGCTCTCGCGCGGGCCCAAGCAGATCGCGGCGCGGGAAACGAACCTCGCGCGGCTCGAGGCCGTTTCCGCCCAGACACAGGCCGACGCCAAGGCCGCGCGGATGGCCGTCGACCAGAAGCAACTGCAACTGAAAACCGGCGAGACCAAGATCGAAGACCTGAAACGAAAGCTCAATACCTGCGAAAGCAACCGCGAATTCCAAATCCTCAAGGGGCAAATCGCCGCGGATCAGATGGCCAATAGCGTCCTCGAGGACGAAATCCTCGACGGCCTCCAAAAGGTCGAGGATTTTCAAGCCACGCTCGCCGCGGCCGCGCAAAACGTCGCCAAGGCGAAGGACGACCTGACGCACGCACGCCAGAGCGTCCAGCAGGAGGAGGATCGGCTCCGCCATGAGATCGGTCGCCTGGAGAGCGAGCTGAAAGTCGCCGAAGGCGCGCTGCCCGCTGACGTTCGAGCCGATTATTTGCGGATCGTCCGATCAAAGGGGGCCGCCGGCATGGCGCAGGTCGACGGCGGAATCTGTGGAGGCTGCTTCCACCAGATCACGACCAATATGACCAACGACCTGCGATTGGGGCGAGTGGTCTTCTGCAATACCTGCGGCTGCTTGCTGTACCTGCCCGAGGACACCTCGCCCGGCGCAGCCTAATCGCTTGAGAAAGGCAGTTTGAGAAAGACCATGTCCGATTCGATTCCCATGACGCGAGCGGGCTACGAAAAGCTCAAGGCCGAATTGCGGTATCTGGAAACAGAGGAGATGCCGCGGCTCGAGGCGCGCGTCGGACAAGCGCGCTCTGAAGGCGACCTGAGTGAAAACGCGGAATACCACGGGGCGCGAGAATCGCAGGGGATGTTGCTGGCCAAGATCAATTTGCTGCGCGACAAGATCAACCGAGCGCAGCTTGTGGATACTTCGAGTCTGCCTCGCGACGTCGTCGTGTTCGGCGCGACGGTCGTGGTGAAGGATCTGAAATTCGGCGAAGAGGAGGTCTTTACGCTCGTCGGCGGCGGCGAGGAAGATTACGACAGCGGCAAGATTCTGGTCACGAGTCCCTTGGCTCAAGGCCTGGTCGGCAAGAAAGTGGGCGAAAAGGCCGAGATCGCCGTTCCCGCCGGCACGCTTAGCTACGAGATTCTCGAAATCCGCTTCGACGAGCCGTAGCGCGGCGAAACCGCGGTGTGCGTGTCGAGCGCGGCGAGTCTCGCCGAGTTGGCAGCGCGAGGCCGGTAGCCCAATCAGCGGGTAGCGGGTAGCCCAGACAGCTCCGCTGTCTGGGTGCCGCAGGCACACGAGGCCCACCACACGGCTCATCCCGCACGCGCGGCCTCTTGCGACTTCGCCGCACGGACAGCAGAGCTGTCCGTGCCAGCCAGCGCTTCCGATTAGGAATCTCTCGACTCGATGCCGCCGACGTGCAAGAATTGAGGAGGCCACTGGGAGCGCCTCATGACCCACCGCGATCAGGTATTGCAGCAAGCGCTGTCGCTGTCTCCCGAGGACCGTGCATTCGTTGCCGCCGCGCTGGAGGAGAGTCTGACAGGGGTTGAAGGCCTGACCGAGAGCAGCGCGGCGCTGTTGGAAGAATTGCAACGTCGCTCGGCGGCCTACCGCGCTGGCGCGACATGTTCCAGGCCAGCCGCCGAGGTGCTTTCCAATCAGCGGCATCGGCAAGCCGACGAGGCGAAGGCGTGAATCTCCGCATTCTTGCGGAAGCCGAGGCAGAGATTGATTCCGCCCGGCAATACCTCAATCAACAATCAATCGGCCTCGGTGGCCGATTTCTGGACGAGTTGGCGGAGGTACTCGACGCCATCGACTCGCGGCCGCTGAGCTTCGCAAAGCTCGAGACTTTGCCTGCCGATCAGCCGTACCGACGCGCGCTGCTGACGACGTTTCGCTATGCCGTCGTGTTCGAGGTGCTCGAAGAAGAGACGGTAATTGTTGCCGTTGCGCACACAAGCCGCGAGCCAAATTATTGGCTCGGCCGTGCGATATAGTGCTAGCCCAAGTTAGAGACTTTTGACGCGCGTGGCCCAGACAGCTCCGCGGTCTGGCTGCCGCAGGCACAAGAGGCTTCCCGCGCGATTCGACGCCGCACGCGCGGCCTCTTGCGGCTTCGCCGCACGGACAGCAGAGTTGTCCGTGCCAGCCTGCGCAACTGTCGTCCTTGGCCATCTTCACACGATTACTCGCCAGGTCGAAGTCGTACTGAAGTCTGTAGTCGTGGTCCGTTCCAGGTGCGTTGTATCGTTCTTCGATCAGCCGGCCGAGTTCGTCGTACACCCAGTCGATGGTCGGTTTCCATCAGTCGAGTGTTCCGGGAACCAATTCTGTCCAATGACGTATCCACTCGCCAAGGACGGCCGTTTCCGATTGCGACAGTTCCCGCAAACACACAACGTAGTCGTCTTCGTATAGGTCCGCGCGAAATAGTATCTCGATAAGGGAGGTCGGAAGACATGACCTGAGAACGCAAAACCATTGCACAAGATCGTGGGAAAAATCTCCAGCGAAGACACTCGCCGCCGCGGACCAATTGCCCTCCGTAAGGGCCCTTCTTACGTTGTCGATCGTTTCAGCGTGTGACCATGGGGTCGAGGCAATCAGCCCTAGTGCGGTCACGTCAGTCACATCGCCCAGAGCGTCGCAACTTGCGAGCAACGTTCTCATCGCGCGGGCGCGATCGGGATCTAATTGGCCAGAGATTTCCATTGGCATGTGGAGTTATTGTCCTTGCGATCGGGCATCGACGAAAAAACTGTAGTAGTTACGGCCCGCCGCGTCACCAAGCCCAGCTCGCAGAATTGAGCCAACGACCCCTCCTGCCATCACGCCCACGACGCCACAGCCAGGGCCACAGATCGCCGTACCTGCACACGAACGCCAATTGACGATCCGGAGATGGTTTGCATTGACGACAGCGACGGACGGGCTTCAGGGCACCCTGTCAAGAGCAATGAGCTGAATGCGAACAACCCAATGGCGCGGATACGCTTCTTCATCACCAAGCACCTCCGGCAAACGGGGCAGTGTGCCACAGTCGCGACGGCTGTTGGTGTATTATATCGCGGTCCTGCAATCGCCATCGGCCGGCGCATACTCCGCCTGTCGGATTGTCGGAATTTGTCACACCGCAGGCGAAATCCTTTGGCCTGCGCGGATCGCGGTACGGCGCGAAGCGGTCTCTGTCACAGGCTCCACTCGCTAAACAGTTTGTCGCGGAAGCGTGTCCATTCTGCGACGCGCTGGCCGTCGTCGCTTTCGGCCACGAGCCGTGCGACCCAGTCGTCCATCTTGCGCAGCCGCTCGGCGAGACTTTCGACCGCGTTGAAGGCCAGCTTGTAGGCCGCCCAGGAACCCTCCTCAATCAATTCATCAAAGTCGCACCGCTCGACGCGTAACAGCCGCACCGCCGTCTTGGCGCGGACATTCGCCGAATGCGGCGCGACGTGAAAGAACGACATTTCGCCGAAGTTGTTGTAGGGCTCGAGCACCGCCAGCACGAGCTCCTCGCTCGCGACGTCCGGGCGGAGCTGCTTGACGACCTCGCACGTCCCGTCGAGCACGATCCACAGGTATTGGCTCGTCTGGCCCTGGCGGACGATCGTCTCGCCCGGCTCGTAGTAAACGATCGCCGAGACGTCGGTCAACTGCCGGCACTCCGCCTCGTTGAGATGCGCAAAGATGCGAATCCTTCGCAGAATCTCGCTGGGCAAGGGAGCCGCGGCGATATCCACCTTCATATGATGCCTCCGAGAATCGTGGCGCGACCCACGCGGCCGATGCCCAGAATATATGCGGCGGTTCGCAAACTCACGTGTCGCTCCTGGGCCATCTGCCACACACGCTCGAATGCGTCGGCCAGCACGCGATCCAGCTCCTGGCGCACGCGGTTCAGGTCCCACTGGTAATGCTGGCGGTTCTGCACCCACTCGAAGTAGCTCGCCGTCACGCCCCCCGCGTTCACCAGAATATCCGGCAGCACGGTCACGCCCGTTTGGGCGAACATGGCGTCCGCCTCTGGCAATGTCGGCTCATTGGCGGCTTCGACGATGATGCTGGCTCGAATCTGGCCGGCATTCTCCGCGGTAAACACCCCGCCCAGCGCCGCGGGCACCAACATGTCCACGTCCAGTCGCAGCATTTCTTCGTTGGTGATCCGCTCCGCCTCCTTGAATCCGGAGAGCCCCTCGCGATGGGTCTTCACATGCGCGAGCGCATCGGCGATCGAGAGTCCCTCGGGCCGGTAGTACGCGCCGCTGAGATCGCTGATCGCCACCACGCGAATGTCGGCGTCGCTCAAGAACGCCGCCGCATGAGAACCAACGTTGCCGAATCCCTGAATGGCCACGCGCGTCTGTGACGGCTTGCGCCCCAGACGGCTCAGCAGCTTCACGACGCATATCCCCACGCCACGCCCCGTCGCCTCGTCGCGCCCTGGCAGCCCGTGCAATTCCACGGGTTTCCCGGTGACGCAGGCCGGGTTGAATCCGTGGTACTTGCTGTATTGATTCATAATCCAGGCCATGACCTGCGCATTGGTGCCCATGTCGGGCGCGGGAATGTCGATATCGGGACCAATCAGGTCGTGGATTTCGTCGATGAAGCGGCGCGTGATGTGCTCCAGTTCGCGCGAGCTGAGCGACCGAGGCTCGACGGCGATGCCTCCCTTGGCGCCGCCATAGGGGAGATTGACAACCGCCGTCTTCCACGTCATCAGCGCCGCCAACGACCGCACGTCGTCCAGGTCGACCGTGGGGTGGTAACGGAGCCCGCCCTTCATTGGCCCCCGTGCGTTGTCGTGCTGGACGCGATACCCCAAGAACGTGGCCACTTCGCCGTTGTCGCGCTCCAGGGCAATCTGAACCTGAACTTCGCGTTTGGGCGTGATGAGCAGCCGGCGGATATTGTCGCTCAGGTCGAGATGGTCGGCCGCGCGGTCAAAATAGAACCGCGTCGCGTCGAATCGTCCCATCAAGCCGTCTCCCGGCGCCTGCGTCGAGGTACCGGCGTGGTTCCCATGGGAATCATAGCTCGCAGGTACCATCGTCTCAAGGCAACTCGCCGGTGCGCGCTACGGCCAGATCCCCAAACAGCCACGCGTTCCGATGTGGGTGCCACGAGTTCGGCGATGGCCGAACCCGTGCTTCCGACCCAAGAGTCTCCGTCGTCACCCCACGAAACGATCCCAAAACATCCCTGTCGAGCGCAAGGCTTTCAGCGGCGATTACATCAGACATCCGCTCTGTGGGTCGATACCCACGCCGCCGGTGAGCTTGGCGAGCGCTTCGAGCACGACCAACAATGCCGCCGGGTCGAACATCTCGTCCTCGTCCTCATCCGATTCGTCATTGTCGACGTTCTGGAAGTGCATGACGTCGAGCCGCGCGTCGGCGTGTGCCAGTTGGGCCAGCTTCTTGCGTTCGGCGGCGTCGGCGGCCGTGGCCTTCATCTCCTCGATCAGGCCCGCCGCGTGCTCGGTCACTTCCTCACCTTCGACAAAGGCGATCTCCAGGGCGGCGTAGTCGCTGGGCGAGATGAGGGTCGCCGCCTCGAAAAGGCCGTCGCTGTCCGACGTCTGGTGCGAAAGCTCGAAGCGGCCGGGCAGATGGCGCAGCACCTTTTCGACGGCATTCATCGTGGGGCGTTTGGCGCGATCAAACAGGACGAAGTAGGTTTCGCGCCAAGCGTAATCCTCTCGCTCGAACATCGACATGACTTGATCCTTCGCGCCGCGGCGGCCTATCGCGCCAGCCGCAAACACCGCGTACCGGCCTCACTGAGGCCAGCTACAGGCGCGACGCTCGGCGCCGCGCTCGTCATTGCTCCCAATGGTCGTCAGCCGGTGGTCCCAGACCTCCCTGCCAGGTTTCCAGGGCGCCCAACAGCGAGTCGCGATCCTCGCCGCTGGCCCAGACCGATTCGCCCTGCTCGAGCCGGACCTCGTACTGCCCCTCGCGCTGACAGTCTTCGGCGCCGCAGAAATGTGGCGTGGCAGCGATCCACATTACGCGGTAGAGCGGGATGTGCTTATCGTCAATAAGGCAGAAGATCGACATGCGATGGCCGTGTTCGGAGCCCAAGGCGCACAGTATATATTATCCCCCGCCCAGCTCGCGACTGCGCAGGGTCGCCGCCTCGACCGCGGCCATCAAGGCTCCACGCAGGCCGCGGTCCTCCAGGACCTGCAGGCCGGCGATCGTCGTCCCACCGGGGCTGGCCACCTGGTCCTTCAGCACGCACGGATGCTGCCCCGAGCGCAGCACCATCTCGGCCGCGCCGCGGACGGTCTGGGCCGCCAGGGCCAAAGCCACGTCGCGCGGCAAGCCCATGCGCACCCCGCCATCGCTGAGCGCTTCGGTCACCAGGTAGACAAACGCCGGACCCGAGCCGGACAGGCCGGTCACCGCGTCGAGATGTGTTTCCGGAAGCTCGAAGGCGATTCCGACCGACTTCAATAGCTCGGCGACCAGCGTGCCGTCATCCGCCGTGGCGCTCGAGCCGAGACAATAGGCGCTGGCGCTCTGTCCTACCAGGCAAGGCGTGTTCGGCATCACGCGGATAATTCGCGGTCCGGGGCCGAGCACCGCGGCGATGCCGCCAGTGGTGACGCCCGCGGCAATTGAGATCACCAGGTGCCGCGGCGCGAATTCGCCTTTTATGGGGGCCAGCACGCCGGGCACTTGCTGCGGCTTGACGGCCAAAAAAACCACGTTGGAGGCGCGAACCAGCTCCGCGTTGTCGACCAGCACCGCGCACCCGGTCGTCTCGGCAAATTGCTGCCGAGCGGCCGGAAGCGGATCACTCGCCGTGATGCGATCGCGCGCACAAAGACGCGCTTCCAAGAAGCCACGAGCCAGCGCCGTAGCCATCCGGCCGGCGCCGATGAAACCGAGATGATGGTCGAACCGAGTCATGTTGTCACGCGGCGCGGGCGGAGAAAAAATGCCCCGAGTCTGGTCCCATGCTACGGAATGGACGAACCATGGGCAAACATACGTGCTGATCCGCCAATACGCGCGACACCGGCCGCCGCCAATTCCGATTCCGAGCCGGGGGCGTTAGCCCCCGGAGCGTTGGCTCACGCTCGGGCGGCTGCCGCTGGTGTCGCACCCGCGCGCAGCGCCAAACGAGGAGAGATACGCAGACCGCGCGGCCTGCAATGAGAAAGATTCCCAAAAACTTGGTCGGCGCGCTTCCAAAGTGCGCTCTGATTGTCGCTTCTCTTGTTGGTGGGCATCCGCGATCCGGTCGCGATACACCACCGTTCTCGTTAGCAAGGATTGCACACGCCAGGCGTGCGCGTGCGGCACATTGAGGGCCGTCCGTGCCGCGGCTACAATCGCTAGCAGGGTGGAGAATTGAAGGGGCTCGCGTGCCGGCGTATCCGACTCGGTTGGCCCTTGGGGTGCGATCCTTGAAACGCTCGGGGCGATTGCCGTGGTCGCGCACCCCCGGACGCCACCACGACGGCGAACACACCTGCGCTGCGCCCGATTCGAGCGGTTCGAAGAGCGGCGCCTGCTGGCCGGCACGACCGTTGAGCTGGTGATCGACTTCTCTGCGACGGACGAACAAATCGTCGAAGGGCCGGTCGACGTTGGCGGCGATGTCTTTTTCGTTACGGGCCATGGCGAAGGTACATTTGACCTCTGGAAAAGCGATGGGACGAGCCTCGGCACCATGCTAGCCAAGGGCGACTTTGCGAGTTTTATCCCGAACCCTACAAACGTCGGAGGCACGCTGTTCTTCGGCGCCAGCGACGGCGAGAGCGGTACCGCGCTATGGAAAAGTGACGAGACCAGTTTGGGAACTGTGCTCGTCAAAAATATCCAACCGCACAATCCGAGTCTGCACTTTCCGACATTTGTTCACTGTCATGCGGCGCGGGCGGCGAGGCGTCCGACGAATTCGCGGATTTTTCGTGGCCAGCGGCCGGCGATGGCATGGCGTGAAAATTCGGTCTCCAGACA
>Ga0187892_10001306_pt1 | contig 57616 bp, 55 predicted proteins | sample MA1701073metaG_FD_139345 | JGI IMG/M metagenome (GOLD analysis project Ga0187892, IMG submission 139345) | Bio-ooze microbial communities from a basaltic lava cave in the Kipuka Kanohina Cave System on the Island of Hawaii, USA - MA170107-3 metaG ...
GCAAACACCCTCATCACCAAGTCACGCCGCTTCGTCATCGAAATGACCCCTGCACAGGGCGCACCACTCACCGTCCAGCGCACCCTCCCGCCAGGCCTCAGACAGGTCATGAACCTGAGGTAACCGGAATACCGCAACGCCTGTGCGCACCCCACCCGCCGGGCGTGACACCCGGTGAGGCCTTCCTTGACTGGAAGGCCTTGCCGTTTAAGGCCCGGCGTTTTGGCATCAATCCGGCGTAAACTGCCGGTTCGCACGGACCGCAGCGCGGCCTTGTGGGTCCAGTGTGGCAGTGTGATGGAGCAGGCGATGAAGGTCACGGACATCAAGGTCATCAACCTGAAAACGGTCCGGGACGTGGGCGAGCTTGAGCCAGCCTGGAGCCCTGGACACAAGGCCAGGTTCCAGGTCGGCGGAGGCTCGTTCGTCGAAGTCCAGACGGAGGAGGGGGTCACAGGCATTGGGCCAGGCATGGACCCGCAACTGCTGCCTGCCGTGAAATCGTGCCTGGTAGGCAAAGACCCATTCGCCATTGAAGACCACGCCGCCAGCCTGCGCTACAACGTCCTCGGCGCTCCGTACAGGGGCACGGCAGGGGTGGACATCGCACTGTGGGACATCATCGGCAGGGCGTGCAAGCAGCCCCTGTACAAACTCTGGGGAGGGTCGAAAGACAAGGTTGTCCCTTATGCCAGCCTCGTCCTGCTTTCGACGCCTGAGGAAAGGGCGGCCCTTGCTGCCAGGCTCGTGGCGGAGGGCTGGAAGGCGATCAAGCTGCGACTGCACCATGAGACGCTCAAGGAGGACATCCGCACTGTGGAAACGGTGCGCAAGGCCGTTGGCGACCACAAGACCATCCTGGTGGACGCCAACCAGGCGCAGTCGTCGGGCAAGTGGCAGCCAGGCGTGCTTTGGGACTTCCGCAGAGCTGTCGAGACAGCACGCGAGCTTGAGCGCCTGGGCGTCTTCTGGCTCGAGGAGCCGTTGCCACGGTTTGCCTTCGGCCAGATCGGCGAGCTTTGCGACAAGGTCGAGGTCGCCATCGCAGGCGGGGAGAACAACCGCGGCGTCCACGAGTTCGTGCAGATGGTCGAGGCGGGGGCGTACGACATTTTTCAGCCAGAGAGCATGGTGCTAGACGGCGTGACCGCGCTCCGCAAGGTTGGCGTGCTCGCAGAGCTGCATAACAAGCAGGTCGTGCCCCACCACGGCGGCGGCAACATCGGGGTCATCGCGCACCTGCACATGGTGGCATCGTGGCCGCACGCGCCGTTCCTGGAGCTGCTGCACGACCCGCCCATCGGCGACTACCGCCACCGTTTCGCGGTTATGGCCAATGCCCCGCAGGTGGGCAAGGACGGTTACATCCACGTGCCGCAGGGCCCCGGCCTGGGGGTGGAGATCGACAAGAACCTGATTGAGAAGTGAGGCGAGTTCGCTAGTGAAGATCACAGACCTGAAGCTGACCATGACCGAGCGCCAGTCCGTGCCGTGGAAAGGCACCGGGATGGGCAACGTGGACACGACAGGCAAGGCCGAACTTGGCATCCTGACGATATCCACCGACGAAGGTGTGCAGGGCCACTCGATGGTGGGCGGCTACCAGATCGGCGCGTCGCAGGCAGCGAGGCCTCTCACCGCGCAGGTGAAGCCGTTCCTAGTGGGCCGCAACCCGCTCGATGTTGGCGGCATCTGGGCGGGCCTGGTGAAGCGGGTACGCTCGTGGCAACTGGACTACACAGTCATCGGCGCGGTAGACGTTGCGCTGTGGGACATTGCCGGCAAAGTGGCTGGCCTGCCCGTGCACAGGCTCCTCGGCACGTGCAGGGACAGCATCCCCGTCTATGTAAGTTCAGCGAACCTGCCGCGCCCTGATGACTACGCCGAGGAGGCGACAGGTTACAGAGAGAAGGGCTATCACGGCTACAAAATCCACCCGCACGGCGACCCGCAGGAAGACATCGCCATCTGCCGCGCTGTGCGGGAGGCCTGTCCGGACTGGACGCTGATGCTGGACCCGGCGGCCCGCTACAACTACGCGCAGGCGCTCCGAGTGGGGAGGGCCATCGAGGAACTTGACTACCACTGGTACGAGGAGCCCATGCTGGAGACCGACCTCTACGGCTATGCGAAACTCTGCCGCGACCTCGACATACCGGTGCTTGCGCCTGAGACGTCGCCAGGCGGGTTCGCCACAGTAGGGCAGTGGGTGACCCAGCAGGCGGCGGACATTTTGAGGAGCGACGTGGCCCGCCGCGGCGGCATCACGGGCATGATGAAGGTCGCGCACCTGGCCGAGGCGTTCGAGCTGAACTGCGAGGTCCACACCGGCGGCAACTCGCTGACGAACGTCGCAAACCTCCACGTCATCATGGCTATGCCGAACACGGAGTTCTTCGAGCTGATCCTTCCACCTGAGCGCCACCAGTGGGGGCTTGTTGAGGACCTAACGCCCGACTCCCAGGCGCACCTGCATGCACCGTCAGAGCCCGGCCTGGGCGTCGAACTGGACTGGCCGCTCATCAAGAAGCACACGACGGCGGTGCTCAGTTGAACGCGGTGCGACGGGGCGCTCCGGCGCCGTCCACAGCCCCATCCGGCTCTGAGCTGGCCTTCACGCCGGCCTGGAAGCAGGCTGAGATGGTTGCGCGGGGCGAAATTTCGCCTGTAGATCTGGTGGAGGTATACCTGGCGCGCATTGAGCGCATAGACCCGCAGCTCGGCGCATTTATCACTGTCGCAGCGGAGCAGGCGCGTGAGCAAGCGAAGAAGGCAGAGGCGCAGGTCGCCACCGCGAGGCGAGGCCCTTCGACAGGCTCAGGGCGAGCGGGGCCGCATCTGCCACCACTGTTTGGCGTGCCGGTGTCGCTCAAGGACGTGGAGGCGACCAGAGGCATACGCACCACGCTCGGGTCGCGCATCTTCGCGGACACCGTCCCTGACTTCGACTCCGTGGTGGCGGAGCGGGTGCGGGCCTCGGGGGCGATCATCATCGGCAAGACAAACACGCCGGAAATCGCCATCCACCTCGAGACGGTGACTGATAACGAGGTGCGCGGGCCGTGCCGAAACCCATGGGACATTTCGCGCACAACTGGGGGCTCGTCGGGAGGCGCTGCGGCTGCGCTGGCGGCAGGATTGTGTGCGCTCGCGGTTGGGTCAGACGGCGGCGGCTCAATTCGCATCCCGGCCGCGTTCTGCGGTGTCTTCGGCATGAAGCCGTCGCAGGGCCGCGTGCCGCGGGCGCGCGGCCTGGGAAAGGCGGACCCCAACCAGTTTGCGCAGTCGGGGCCAATGTCAAACTGCGTGCTGGACTCGGCCCTGTTGTTGCAGGCGTTGGCAGGGCCGCACCCGCTCGACCCGCAGCCGTACCTTGAGCGTGCCCCCTCCCTGAGAGGGAGGGGGTCAGGGGGTGGGTCGAGCGGGCCGGACTTCGTCGGCCCCGTACGAGAAGTAATGGACGGCGCGTCGAGCAGGCCGCTAGCCAGACTGCGCGTGGCGTGGAGCCCGGACCTTGGCCACGCCGCAGTGGACACAGAGGTGACCAAGGCATGCGGGGACGCGGCGCGCAAGTTCGAAGGGCTGGGCGCGTTGGTCGAAGAGCCCGAGGTGAAGTTCAGCCCTGAGCTGTCTGACAACTTCTGGAACGTCTTTGGCGCGAACGCTTATTTGCAATATGGACACCTGCTCGATGACCCGGCGAAGGCTGGGCTTATTGGCAGCAGCGCACGCTCTGCATTGGAGCGCGGCAGGGGCATACCGGGGCACGTGTATGCGCGGTCGCTGCGGGCCGTGAACGAGCTGCGCCTCTACATTGACGGGCTGCTCGAAAAGTTCGACCTGCTATTGACGCCGACGACTGCCATCCCGGCGTTCGACCCCAGGCACAGGCCGCAGCGTATAGCTGGCCGCGAAATACACTCGATTACAGGCTTTTACCCGTTCACGTTCCCCTTCAATATGACTCACCACCCTGCCGCAACTGTGCCGTGCGGGTTTGTCAGCGGCGCCGCGGGGAGCTCGAAAGGCGACCTATCGCCGGGCGTTGGCTTGCCTGTCGGCCTGCAGGTGATAGGCAGGCGCGGCGACGACGCAGGCGTGCTGAGGGTATGCGCCGCCTTCGAGGCCGCGCACCCGTGGCTTGGCATGAGGCCGGCAGTAGCAGGCGGCTGACGCAGCACTGCAATATGCGGCATTTCGTGGCAGAGTTTGTAACGCGAAATAAGGACTGAGGTACGCATGACTAACGAAGCACAGGGAGGCCCGGAGTTCGACTTTGCCGCCGTTGGAGCAGGTGTTGCCCTGGGCTGTCTCGGAGTACTGGCGATCGTTGCGTCGGTCACAAACCGTGGCGCAACAGGCGCATTTGGGACGCCAGGCCTGTTGGGCACGACATCCGGCAACGTGCCAATCGGCTTGATCAAAAGTGGAGGGACAGGAGGCGGAGCGGGGGACGCCCGTCAACTTGGCGAGTACGTCCTGCCAAAGATGGAGGCGGGCGCATCAGGCCAGACCACTGCTCCTCTCTTCATGTTTGGTGACCTCGTAACCATCGTTCGCGACCTTCGACTGGGCGACACCCTGGCAGACTTAGCCGGGAGGCCGTTTTACGTTTTTGATGGCGACACACCTGCAAGCAGCAGTTGTGACATTGAATGCATGACCATATGGATACCTTATGTATTTCCAGAAGCGAGCCTGCCAAGCTCTTCCATCGTCAAACTTGGCGTCGTGACCCGGCAGCTTGCAGTGGGACCCGGGTCGCCCGGAGTTTCAATAGAGCAACTGACCATCAATGGCCGTCCCGTCTGGACATACTTAGGAGACGTGCCTCGACAAGGCGAGGTCACCCACCACGGCGCGGACGGCAAGTGGTGGGCGCTGGGCCGCAATGGCAACCCGCTGCCCAGGTAGCCTGCCTCACGTTCTGGCCGGTCCTCCACCGGTCGTCTCGCCCACAAGTTCAACGGCCCTCGCAAGGTGCCTGCGCTGGACCATAAGCGCCGGCCTCTGCGAAGTTGACCCGCTGCCCCAGTTCAGCCGCACGGCCCTCTCACCTGTGAGGATGGTGGGTATGCCTTCGCGGCTGAGCACGTCCTGGACGATGGCGGTCGTGGCCGGGTCTGCCGCCCACATCAGGCGGACAAGGTCGCGGTCACCCTGTTTACGGCACATTAATAACCCTATCGTCCGTGCTTCCGTATCAAGCGGTCGAGGCCATCCTGGCCAATGGCAGTTTGTTTGGGACCAAGGATTGCAGCAAGAGTACCCGGCGAAAGGGTCTTTCTTCTGGGAACGATCGTTGACCTGACGAGACCTCCCTGAAACGCCTTTCTCATCAGGAGACCGTGGCGCGACCAGCGTATTTCCGCCCAGCCGTCCAACTTCAGCAGTCGCACCAGCTCGCTTGCAGTTGTGGGCATGCCGGACCCGCTGCCTTCGGTAAAGGCGACCAGAAAACTGGCCGCATGTAGAAATGATCGCCTGATTACTTATCGTCTGTCTTCGGTCAGGCGGTAGCAGCGAGGCGGCCAGACACACGTAGACGCCCGGGCAGTTTCTTTATCAGCGTTGTTACGAGCAAACCCGGCTGGACGTCATGAACTGTAGATGTTTGGCCGAGCTTCCTGCCTGTCAAGACTTGGACACCGTTCCTTTGAAAGAAACGGTCGCGTTGGCCCGTCTCTTCCAAGGACTCGAGGTGCATGGTCACGAACTCGTCCAGCCTGTGTAGGGCGGCGTCCACTGTCCGGGCCTCAGCGGCGGTGCCCAACTCACGGCAGACCGCTACCCAGACGGCAGCTTCCCTGTTCAACTCGACTGTGAGGACCACATATTCATCGGCATTTGGACCGGCAGGCCTGCGGCGTGTCGGAGCAGACATAGTTACAGACCTCTTGCATCGCAACTTGCTTCACAAATGCTAGCAGGCGACTCCTGTGTTCGGCCCGCACCTTGACCTTCTCCTTAAGCAGGGAGAGGAGATTACGGTTTGCGCCCCTTCTTCCATGTCAGCAGGCCGCCCATGCGGTCGAGGATGGTGTCCAACTCTTCCATGTCCAGGCGGTCGAGCGGACGCCCGGCAGGGATACGGGTCACCGTGGTCTTGATGATGCCTCGTCTCCAGAACGCGGCCTTGTAGGCCGATACGCCGAAGAGGAACTCGAAGTTGAGCGACGGCAGCATCTGCTCCCAGATTTCTCGCGCTTCTTCTGACACAGGCTGCTCCCACGGGTCCGACCCTTTTGGGAGGTGCAGTTCGTCTTTGCCCTTTTCGAGCGCCGCCCAGAGCTTTGCGTGGGCATCTGTGATGTGCCCGGCAGGCATGGTGCCGCAGGCGCCGCGGCGGTACTCATCAAGCAGGTAGCGGCCGCCCATGCCCCCCATCACGCCTTTGACCGACTTCCCGGCCTCATTGAACAGTTTTGTCATCACCTGGCCCGGCAGCAGGCTTTCCTCTTTGACGTACTTGATGGTGGGTGACCCCTTTAGCAGCTTCACCATCATGTCCGTGGGCACTGTGGGCGCGTACGGCGGGCGGTTGTTCTGTATCCAGATTGACAGGCCTGTGGCTTCAGCGAGCATGCAGTAGAAGTCAAAGGTCTGCGCACCCGCGGCGTTCTGTGGCGGCATGGCGATGAGCGCGTCTGCGCCCGACTCCGCTGCACCCCTTGCCATTTCGATGGAATGCTGCGGAGAAGCACCGCTTACCCCTGCGACGAATGGGACGGCGCCTGCGGTTGCCTTTATGCCTTCACGGGTGACCTTGCCCCGCTCGCCGTCCGAGAGGCTGGGGCCCTCGGAAGCGTTCACAGGCATGACTATGCCGTCCGCGCCTGCCTCAACGCAGAACTCAACGCAGCGGCGCAGTGACACGTAGTCAACTGCGCCCTGCTCATCGAAGGGGGTCACGGGGATCGAGTAAACGCCGCGGAACTGTTTACTTGGAGGCATGTGTCTGCTCCTTGGTAACTACCTGGCCTTGTCGAAGTTCTAGAGCTGTAACCGTCATTCCGAGCCGAGGGGCGAGGAATCTTGGGGGTGGAGTCCCTGCCTACTGGTCCCCACCCCAGGTCCATCGGACCTGAGGGGCCTCGGGATGACCGAGAGCGTACCCGGGTCACATGCGCGGCTTCCGCCGGGACTTCACGTACTCGACCACCGTTGTCAGCCCGTCCGGGTTGCCACCGCGCCTTGCGGCCTCCGCCATATCTGCGTCGGACCGGGCATCATCGCCTATTGCCGCGTGGGCCACGGCACGGTTTCCCCAGGCGTCTGCCATGTCCGGCGCCAGGCGGACCGCATTGGTCAGGTTTGCGATAGCCTGCTCGAACATACCGAGGGAAAGGTACGCAGTGCCGAGGTTGAACTGGATGCCGGCGTCGCCAGGTTCGAGCCAGGCAGCCTCCTCGAACTCCTTTGCCGCCTGGTCGGGAAAGCCAAGCTGCGCGGACTTCAACCCGCTCTCAAAGTGGGCCCTGGCGTCCTTGTTCATGTGGTTACCACCTGCGGCTGCGCCGCCGCAACTCAATGTTAGGTGCCGCTGATCGAGGTGCGAAACCGCCAGCAGCGGGATATCGTAAACGTAAGGGCGCGACCGCGCCGCCAACAGGCGCGGCAGAGGGATAAGTCTAGATGTCAGTTGTTATCACGATAGCCCAGAGGTTGCAGAGGAAGGCCGCGGTGGGCGCCATTGCTGGCATCGGCCTCGCCATGCTGGCGAGCAGCGCATGTGGCTCCGGGACATCCGCCGAGCCGACCGCACCACCCGCCGCTACGAGCACCTCCGCGTCAGTTGCTACAACCGCGCCTTCCACGGCGACGGCGACACGCGCAGCAGCCCAGCCAACATCTACCAGCGCGCCCCCAGCGCCGTCGGCTACGACTGCGCCTTTGACCGCGACCACAGTCCCGGCCACACCGACCACGCGCCCGCCAACTGCGACGACTGCCCCTGCGCCAACGGCCACGGCGACACCGGTCCCTGCGCCGACTGCAACGGCGACCGTTGCATCAGGTCCGGGGACGACGGTGAACTCATCAATCGCCAATTTCCAGTTGCAAAACCTGACCATCAAGTCCGGAACCACCATGAAGTGGACGAACGCTGACTCTGACCCACACACCGTCACGCACGGCTTTCCGGGCGCGTTAGGCGGCCAGTTTGGCAGCGCGCAGCTAAATATGGGCGACAGCTTCAGCTTTACGTTCACTCAGACCGGTTCGTTCCCGTATTTCTGCCAGATCCACACAGACATGCGGGCGACTGTGACCGTAACAGGAAACTAGACAAGGCAGAGCCCCACCCCAGGTCCCTCGCCCTCCGGGCTCGGGATGACGATTGGTCGGGCCGGCGGCAAGGTGGTCGGCAACGCAACGCTTCTCCCTCACCTCAGTCCTCTTCTGCTGGGAGAGGAGGAAATAGATAGATGAAGATCGCGCTCATCGGGCAGGCGGCGTTCGGGCAGGCGGTGCTCGAACGCATCCTTAAGGACGGCAAGGACACCGTCTCCGGCGTGTTTTGCCCACCAGATAAGGAAGGCGAGCCTCTTGACCCGCTCAAGGCAGCCGCCCAGGCCGCGGGCGTCTCCTGTTTCCAGTTCAGGCGGATGCGCAGCTCAGAGGCGGTCGAAGCGTACAGGTCACTCCACGCTGACCTGGGGGTGATGGCCTTTGTCACTGACATCGTGCCAATGGACATCCTCAATGCACCCCGGCTGGGCACGGTACAGTACCACCCTTCGCTGCTGCCGAAACACCGCGGCCCAAGCTCCATCAACTGGCCGATCATCTTCGGCGAGAAGCAGACAGGGCTGACCATATTCTGGCCGGACGAGGGCCTGGACACAGGTCCCGTGCTGCTGCAGAAGAAGGTCGAAATAGGGCCTGACGACACGCTGGGGTCGCTGTACTTCAACCGTCTCTCGCCGATGGGTGTCGACGCAATGGCTGAGGCGGTGCGCCTGGTGCGCGAAGGCCGCGCCCCCAAAACGCCACAGGACGAGGCCAAAGCCACATACGAGGGCTGGTGCACCAATGAGGACGCGAAGGTTGACTGGTCAACATCCGCGCAACAGGTCTACGACCTGATACGCGGCTGCAACCCCAGGCCGGGCGCTCATACGACTCATGGAGGACGCAAACTGGGCATCTTCGATTCCGAGCTGCGGCCTGGACCTACGGGCGGCGCGCCGCCGGGCGCCGTAGTGAGCGTGGGGGCGGCGGGCTTCGAAGTCGGGGCGCCTGGCGGACGCGTCCTGGTTAAGCGCGTGCAGCCTGAGGGCTCAAAGAAGTTGGCCGCGAGTGAGTACGCCGCAGCGGCAGGTGTCAAGGCCGGGACGAAACTGGGGCCTTAGGCCTCGTCTGTCCCCATGTGGGCCACGCTCCGATTTGTCATCCCGAACGAAGCGGGCGACCCAGAGCTGGCCCGCCATTGAGTTCGGGCTGCCCCTCCCCAGATTCCTCGCTCCGCTCGGAATGACGGACGGCGATGCGCAAGGATGACCGATAGGACGCGCAGAATGACCACGGCTGAGTCAACAGGCTAGACGGTTACCGGTTGCCCTCGCCGCCCTCTTCGCGCTCATCTCCGCGGTCGTCCACAGGACCCTCGGCAGGCTCAGGGGGCGGCCCTCCTGGGGCTGGCCCGGGACCTTCAACGCCACCTGTCTCCGCTGGCGGAGCCTCTGGCGCGCCTTCCCGTTCCGGCCCCCACTGGCGTCGCCTGCGCCACCCACCGCCGCGGCGGTCTGGGCCGCGGTCGCCGCCCTCGCCCCGGCTCCGGCCTGGACCGCGGTCTCCCGTGTCAGGCGAAGCGTCGCCGCGGCCGCCCCTTCCTCCGCGCTTTGGCAGCACCACGACGCGCCTGCGGTTGCCTTCGCCCTCGCTCTCTGTGCGGACCCGTGGGTGGTCGGCGAGCGCCATGTGGATGATGCGCCGCTCTGCGGGGGACATAGGTTCGAGAGAAGCAGGCCGGGCAGAAGTTGCCACCCGGCCTGCGGTGCGGCGGGCCAGGTTGCGGAGCATCTCAGCGCGCCGCTCGCGGTAGCTCTCCACGTCAATGATGATGTACGCCTTCCGGCCAAGCTGGCGGTTGGTGATCATGCGGACGACGAACTGGAGGGCTTGGAGGGTCTCTCCCCTGCGGCCGATGAGCAGGCCGGCGTCGGCGCCTTCGATTTCGAACACGAGCGAGCCGTTGTCCAGCTCGTCCCGTACGAAGGTCTCGGCGACAACACCCATCGAGGCCAGGAAATAGTCGAGCAGTTTGGCGACCATCTGCTCCGCCTCAGCATCGCGCTCGGTTGGCGGGGCTTCCGGGTAGTCCTGCTCGGCTGCTATTTCCTCTTCATCTGCCTCGTGCCGGACACGTTGAGGGGGAGGCGCCATGCGTGACGCACTTGCCGCAGTTTCAGGCGCGGCCCCTCCTGGCTCTGCGTCTGTTGCAGGCCCTGCGCCTTCCGCTGGCGCGCCATCCTCGCGGCTGCGGTAGCGGCTGCCCCCGCGCCTGCGGCGGCGGTCAAACCTGCGCTCGCCGGGCTGGGCCGGGGCTTCTCCAGGCTCTTGCCGGGGTTCTGAGGCCGTGCGTGCGCCTGGAGCGGGTGGTCGCGGCGGGGCGGCGGGGGCTTCACGCTGTGGCGCGCCATCCTGCCGCCTGAGCACTCGCACTTCTATCACGGCCGGCGCGCCGCCCAGGCCCATGATGCCTGACCTGCCCGGGCTAACGACCTTTATGTCGACGTCCTCGAGCTTTGCGCCGAGAGACTTGAGTGCGATTCCTGTTGCTTCGTCTACGGTTTTCCCCGTGAACGTCCGGCTCTCCATTTGGCTCCTTCTCCCCGGGCGGGGCGCTGGCTGCGGCCGTGACGCTGGCTTCCGCCGGCTGCGCCGCTGGCCTGCTCCGCCCAACTAAACGTGTGATGGAACTGGTTAGTGAGACGAGGGCCTCTTGTGACTGCTTGGGCGATACAAAGTACTGGATCGCGATGCCAAGGACGTTCGAGAACAGGATGTACAGGCCAAGCCCGGACGGGAACTGGAGCGTAAAGAACCCGAACATTATGGGCATTGTCCAGAGCATGATCTGGTTGGTCTGCGCCTGCCGGGGGTCCGTTGAAGGCGGCGTGCTCATCTTCTGCTGGACGAACATGCTTACGCCCACGAGTATCGGCATGGCGATGGCGAAGTACATCGGCGCGGCCTGCACAAAGTCCACCAGGTCAATGCCCAGGAACGTGGCATCGAGCGGGATCCGGCCGGCCGCAGGGTTCCATGAGTAGAGCGTCTCGTTCAGGTTGGCAAGGCCTTCAGGCGTGGGCGGCACGGCGCGCAATATGGCTCGGTAGAGGCCGATCCAGATCGGTATCTGTATGAAGACGGGGCCCAGGCACCCCACCGGGTTGACTCCCGCTTCCCGGTACAGGCGCATCGTCTCCCGGGACATCTCCGCCCGTTCTTCGCGGCCTGTCTTGTTCTTGTACTTTTCCTGTACCGCCTTAATCTTGGGCTGCATCTCGCTCATCTTCTTCATCTGGCGGGTCTGCCGGATGGTCAGCGGGATGAGCGCGACGCGGATTATTCCTGTGAAGACGATGATGCTGAGGCCGAAGTTGTTGAACAGCACCGTGTACAACAGCGCAAGGCTGTTGATCATGGGCCGCATGATGACCTCGTCCCAGAGGACGCCGAGTATTTCCATTACTGCGTGCCTCCAGCGGCAGAGGACAGCAGGTGATGACCCAGAAGGGCGGTTACGGAGCGCACCGTTCGCCCCCGTTTTTCGCGTCTATGCACGAACGCATCTCGAAGTTCCTTGCAGAAAAGGTGTAGAAACGCCCGTCGAGGGCGTGGACGAAGACGAAGTCGCCGCTAACAGCAGGCTCCGCCTTGACTGGAGAACCTGTTATCAGCGACCCCAGGACCAGCCCGTCTGACAGCCTGACTACCGCCACGTCGCGCTCCCCAGAGGGGACGGCGAGCGCCTGACCTCGCTGCGTCTCAAGCAGTGCCGGGGCGCCTACGACCTGCCCTTCGATGCGCACCGGGCCTTTCCACACAGGCAGTCCCGTGCGCGCATCTAGGGCGTGGACATGGCCGCCTAGTGTCGCCGCGTAGACAACGTCCTCCTCGATGGAGGGGCGCGCCCAGAACCATGCGCTCCCCTTGAACACCCACTCCTCGCGCCCGCTGTCAAGAGGGCCGGAGTATCCCGATTTTCTCGATGCAATGTTCAGTGCGTACAGCCTGCCCTGGAAGTCACCTAAGTAGGCCTTGCCGTCTTTTATCAGCGCCGCGCCTGCCACTGCGCCCTCTGTCTTGAAAGACCAGAGGACCCTCGCCTCGGGCTTGTCCTCGTACCTCGCCTCGTCGCGCAGGTCCACGGCGTAGAAGGTGCGCCCCATGGTTCCGAAATACGCCACGTCGTCTGCCACCGCAGGGCCCGCAAGCACGACGCCGTCAACCGCCAGGCGCCACTTGAACCGTTCCCTCACTTGCTCGTTAAGGGGCCTTCCAGCGTCCGTTTGGGGGTCCAGCGCGTAGAGGTACCCGGGCGGGTCACTGTCCTTGCCCACCTGCGCTGTGCCAAACACCAGCGTCTCCGTCCCGAGCGCGACCTGGCCCGCAATCTTGGTGGAGGCGTCGTAGCTGCCGTCGGACCACGCGGGGTCGCTCGTGTTGGCGTCAAGAGCAAAGACCTGGGCGTTGCAGATGTTCCCGCGGCAGGAATAGCCGGCGCCGTATACCACCCCGTCCCTTATCACGGGGCTGCCATAGACTGCGCCTAGTGTCGCCTTTTCGCCGGGAGGGTATTGCCAGGCGTTATCAAGCAGGCCTGTGGATGCAAGCACGCGGTAGACCTGACCGTCTGCTCCACCGAAGTAAAAGTGGTCGCCGGATGGGACCGGGCCGGACCAGCCGCCGCGTGGGATGATGTCGTTTGTGCACGCGGCTGCAGTGAGCAAAAGGAACAGCGCGCCAGCGAGGGCCCAGGCTGCGCCAGACCTGACGCGCCGGTTGGCCTGCGCCCGGGCGGACGGAGTGTGTTGTTCAGGTTTCCATGAGCGGCGCCGCGAAGGCAACCGCACGGAGGGTGGGGTCAGCAAGTGTACGTTGGGCCTCCAGGCCATATCGGACCGCTATAGTGTTGCCCCGCCTTACCGGGCACTGATGTCAAGTCCTGCGGGCCAATGTCCTCTTAGAGCACTTCGGGGACGGGGTCATATCCTCCGGCATGCCATGGGTGACAGCGGCTCAACCGTCTCACAGACATCCACACGCCTCTTAGGGCGCCAAAGCGGCCTACCGCCTCAATAGCATAGGCCGAGCATGTGGGCTGGTAGCGGCATGCGCTAGGCACATACGGCGACACCGCGCCCTTGTAAGCCCGCAGCACCCAAAGGACTATCAGTTTCATTGTCCCCGTCTGCTGCCCTTTCTCGCAGCGCCCGGTGGCTCTGTCCCCGGACTGTCGTTGACCTTCAGCCTGGTCAGCAACCCTCGCAGAGATTGGCACAATTCATCATATTGCGCCTCCGCAGCTGCAGGACGGGCCGTGACGACTATGCTCCACGAGCCTGTGAGGCCGAGTTGCCTCAGGGCTTCCTTGAGCCTCCTCTTGAGCCGGTTGCGCGCAACAGCACCGCCTGCCCGCTTGCTGACCGAGAGGCCAAACTTAGGGCCCGGCCCTGCGCTTTGGACCGCCGCGATTGCAAGTAGCGCGTCCCCTGCCTTGCGGCCGCGCAAAAGCGTCTGTTTGAACTCGCCAGCCCGGCGCATGCGCCGGTCCCGGGGCAGCCCCATGTGCGGATGTCCCGGTGGGCCAGAGGTCAGACAGTCAACCGCAGCCGGCCGCGGGCGCGGCGCCTGGCTATAACCTGGCGGCCGTCCCTCGTTTTCATGCGCGTGCGGAAGCCGTGCGTCCTCGCTCGGCGGCGCTTTTTCGGCTGGTAGGTGCGAAATGTCTTGGACATGGGCCCTCAAAGAGTTGATTGTATGGAGCGGTGTTTGGCAGTGTCAACGCTCCAGCTTATCAGTTGGCCGTTCAGTTTAAGGTCCATCGCTGACTCCGGGATCTCAACTCCTATCGGGCCTCTCCCCGTGAGGGAGAGGGCGCAACAGTTGGAAGGACATCCGGCACTTTTGCGTCCTTCTCGATTTTGGTAAACTTAGGTCCGGGTGAATAGCTGTCCCATGGACTCAGGACCGATTGGTTGTCTAGGAACCGTGGTGACCAGTAGAAGACCCAGGCAATAGTGACACGGAGGTCACCAGTGGTTTTCCAGGACAGGACCTTAACTTGCGCTGACTGTAGTTCGTCGTTCTTGTTCAGCGCAGACGACCAGCGGTATCACGCTGAGAAGGGTTATACCGAGCCCAAGCGGTGCCCGGCGTGCCGCGCCAAGCGCCGCCAGGACCGCGGCTCAATGGACGCGGGCGGCGGCTTCGGAGGCCAGGGCGGTACGGTCCAGGGGCCCCGCCGGATGTACCCGGCCACCTGCGGAGAATGCGGCCAGCCGACCGAGGTGCCGTTCCTCCCGCGCGGGGACCGGCCGGTGTACTGCGCGAGCTGCTTCTCTCGCCGTCGCCGGACTATGGGCGGCGCAGGCGCGGGCATGTCGCGCTAGCCACAACCCGGTAACAATTGAATAGCGATAACGTCCGGCCCCTGATAGCTCAGGGGCCGGGCCGCGTCAATGGCAGTACACATGACAGGGGCCGATTCGAACGGGGACAAACTTTGAAGCGTCTGGCTGGGGTACTTGCGACTGGCCTTGGGACCGGGCTGGCGCCGGTCGCGCCTGCCACGTTTGGGAGCGCGGCCGCGCTGGTCCTCTACTGGGCGCTGCCGCTGCAAGGCGATGGGGACTCGCCCTGGTTCTTCGCGCTCATCGGGCTCACGGCCCTGGCCGGGACATGGGCCGCGAACACGATAGGCACGCCTGCTGACAGCGACCCGAAAAGGTGTGTTGTTGACGAGTTTGCGGGCGTATGGGTGACGTGCCTTTTCCTGCCCACGACTTGGCCCTGGCTACTCGCTGCGTTTCTTATCTTCCGGGCGCTCGACATTGTCAAGCCGCTCGGCATCAGGCGGCTGGAAAACCTGCCCGGCGGAGTCGGCGTCATGGCGGACGATGTGGCGGCAGGCCTCGTGGGTGCGGCGGGCCTGAACGCGGTGCGCCTGGTATTTTTCTGAGCCATGCTGGGCGGAGATGACCGCTCGTGCTCCGGCCGAGAGGCGCAGCTTCGGCCCTCACCCAGACTCGCTCCCTCCCAGGGAGAGGGGGAACACTCAGGTCAGCGCAGTGCAGCGGCTCGCGTGCGCCCGTTGCGGGCCGCGGCGGCGTGGGCGAGCAGCTCGTGAGTGCGGACCACGTCCACCACCACCGGCCCATGAAGGTCAAGGGCGACTTCCACCCGGTTGCGGGGCAGCAGCTCGACTTCCCGCTCTCCGTCCAGGGCGACGGTGCCGGGGCGCAGCGTGACTGTGTGGCGTTCGCCGGAGCGTAGCAGGCGCCACTCTTTCACCTCGATGGTCGAGACCATGCCGGGCCCGACAGGCGCCTGGACCGCCGTGGCGTTCTGCCCTGGCTCGCCCGTCAGCCTCAGGTACAAGCCGTGCGGGGCGTCTATCTGCACCGGCATGATGCGGGACCCGATTGACGACAGGCCGATAGACGCAGGTTCGGCACGCGTGAGGAACAGTTCGGCCAGGCTCTCGGTCTGCCAGACCGCTCGTGCGCCGACGAACGCCTGCCCGGTCACGCCGGCGTCCACGAGCGCGATGTCCGCCTTCGCGCCGTCAACGTAGATTTCGAGCACTTTGGAGCGGCGCGACACCTTGTCCAGCGGCGCCGTGCCGGTGGCCACCGCGCCCGCTGCCAGGCCTGCCAGAGTGCCCTCGACCATTTGCGGGAAGACGTTGTTGGTGCCGGTCGAAATGGGCACCATAGGCGTATCGCCGCAGCCCTTGGCAACGACACGGTTCGTGCCGTCGCCACCGAGCGTAACGATGCAGGCCACGCCCGCCTCTGCCATGGCGCGCGCGGCGCGTGTCGAGTCGTTCTGTGACTCGGCAGGCACCATGTCCAGGTATTCGGCCTTGACCTGGCCCTGGCACTCTTCAATGGCAGGTCGCGCCAGGCCGGTTAGGTCCGGCATGACGAGGACGCCGTCAACCCCTGACGCGATCAGCCCTGCGAAGACGCGCCGCAGGATGTTGGCCTTCTCCTGGTTCGATACCACGCGCCCGTGTGCCACCAGCCGCCTGATGTCCTTGCCCGCGGCCGGGTTGGCAATGATGCCGACAGTGGTCATGTGAGCAGACTAGCAAGAACGGTGGTTGCCGGGACATTATGCTCGTTGAATGGCGCTATTTCGCCGCAGAAGCCTATGACACGATCTTGAGCAGCGGAATGACTACCGAAAAGCAGTGCGTCGCATGCACCCAAATGATCCCCTTCGGGCGTCCAGGTGTCCACATTGCACTGAGATTCAAGAAACTTGGGACCGGGTTTGGCGGCTCTACGGCCCTACTGTGATCGGCGCGACAGTAGGAGCTGCAGTACTGATGTGGCTCTTCAATGAGTGGGTGTTATCACTTCTCGAGGGGATCAACGAGGCGCTGGCCAGGTGACTGCGCGTGTGCCGGATGACTCTACCATTTCTCCGTGTAGTCGCCCGTCCTAGACTTGACCGATAACCGGTTACCCCGCCATCCAGGCCGGGTCCTTGAGGTGCTTGGCGATTGCCTTCAAAAAGTCTGCCGCAGGCGCACCGTCCCAGGCACGGTGGTCGAACGTCAGGCTCAGGTGGCCGATTGACCGGATGACGACCTGGCCCTCGTATACGGACGGCCTCTCCTCAACGCGTCCCACGCCCAGTATGCCCACCTGCGGCGGGTCCAGCAGCGGGTTGAACGACTCCACGTCGTACGCGCCCAGGTTCGTCACGGTGAAGGTGGCGCCGGTCATGTCTGCGACGCCAAGCGAGTTGGACTTGGCCCGCTGCGCCAGGTCTCGCACCGCCTGGGCAATCTCGAGGAGGGTCTTGCTGCTTGCGTCACCGATGACTGGTACGAGCAAGCCCTCCTGGATGGCCATCGCGACGCCAAGGTTGACCTTCTCGAACACGCGCACTTCGTTGCCCACCAGGTGCGCGTTTGCGCGCGGGTGGTCCTTTAGGGCGCGGACGACGGCGGCAAGCACGAGGTCCTGGTACTGCGGCCGCAGCCTGTGCTGCCGCCAGTCTGATATAAGCTTGCCGATGAGCTGCGTGGCCGCCGTCACGTCGGCGTGGGTGTTCAGCGTGACCATGGGCGCCTGGGCGCTTTCGGTCATACGCCGGGCGATGGCGCCCCTCATGCCTGTCAATGGGATAACCTGTTTGACAGGTATCGCAGAGAGGGCAGGCGCGGGTTGAGCACCCTGGGCCTGTCGAAGGGCGCCTCCCGCGGCGTGCCGCCTCACGTCCTCTTCCTGTACGCGCCCGTTGGGGCCAGTGCCAACGACTTGCTCGACGTCCACGCCGATCTCTTTGGCGACGCGGCGCGCGATGGGCGTGACCTGCTTTGGCCCCAAAGGTACAGCCGATACGACCGGGCTTGAGGGCCTCGGCGCCACGGGGTGGGCTGCCGGGACCGAAACAGCGAGAGGCGTTGAGCTTGCCGCCGCAGGACGGGCAGGCCGAACTGTTGGCGGCGGCAGTACAGACGGGTTCTCGCCTGGCGCGAGCATGACGGCGAGCATGGCGCCGACGAGGACGACGACGCCTTCCGGGGCAACGATGCGGCCCAGCACGCCGTCCTGGGGCGCTTCCACTGCCGCGTTGACCTTGCTGGACTCTATGTCCACAAGGGCGTCGCCCTTCTTGACGTGCTCGCCCTCGCGCTTGAGCCACTTGACGACCATTCCGTCGTTCATACCCATGCCCCACTGTGGCAGGACGATGTCTATGGGCATACGCTGGGCCTTTCGGAGACTCGCTGTGGCTGATCTGAAACCGCCGCGGAGTATAGCCGAGTCAATTCGCTGAGGTTCGGGTCTGCGAGGTGTGGATGAGATCGAGGATCTCAGGACACACGAAAGTACGCACCCCATGGAGTCCCTGAATCTCGGTGAGGATTCCTGCGTTGACAAGTCGTTCTACATTTCCTTTGGCTGCTAGGTAAGTCTGCTCGAGCTGACGCGCCGCTTCAGGAATAGTCAGCACCTGTGACCGAAATAACGAATCGACGAGGTAGCTGAGCTTCACGGATGCTCGTGGCAGCGACTGCACTTTCTCTCGGTACTCCTCTCGTAGTTTCCACAGGGCTTTTGCCCTCTCGGCAGCAGCAGTCGCCTCCTCCACGACACCCGTCAGAAAATAGGACGCCCACCCTAACCAGTCGCCTTTCTGGCTCACATTGAGCAACGAGTTCCTGTATTCATCTGCTCGGCGTTCGAAAAACGAACTGAGGTGCAGGAATGGCTGCTCAAGCAACCCCTGCCTTGCCAACATCAATGTGACTAGCAATCGGCCGACTCTTCCATTGCCATCTATGAACGGGTGGATAGCCTCGAACTGATAGTGGACGAGAGCGATATCGAGGATGGGCGGCAAGGTGTCAGGGGGGCTCACAATACGTTCGGAAAGCACGTCAAGTGCGTCCTGCATGTCGTCTGGTGGTGGCGGCAAATACCGGGCGCTCTCCGGCCGACCGTCTCTTGCGCCACCGATCCAGTTCTGGACGTGTCTGAACTCACCCGGAGTCCGCTCGTTTCCGCGCACTCCCCTACCGCCCATCAATTGTCTGTGCAGACGTAGGATTTCGTCGAGCGAGAATGGCTCGGCTGTTCTATTGATTCCGGACTCCAGAGCTGACCGGTAGTTCCAGACCTCCCTCACTTGCGGACTGAGGAGCCCTCTGTGTTCCGGGATGTCGAACATCGCCAATTGTTCGGCTGTCGCGAACGTTCCCTCAATGCGGCTCGATGCTATCGCCTCTCTCCTCATTAGCGGTCCTGCCAGCAAGCTCGGGTCAGGCAGAAACGAGGACAGGCCCCTGAGTGCGCCAAGCGAGAAGACTGCGCGTTCAAGTAACCGCGAGGCGGCGGCATCCAAGTCGATCTTGGCTGGCAAGGGATCTGGGACGAACCCTACCAAGCCCGATGGCCTAGGTCTGATCGTGTAGCCCCAGACGCCGTCCGGGATGGGTACGAAACGTCCAGGAAACCCGGCCGCAAAGGACGCGACATCCATGTGAAGCTCCGTCTTTTACTCAAGTAAGAGGAGGCGCTTCACATTATATACTACAGGCCGTACTCTATAACTAGACAGGTCGGATTATACAAGTCTGAATCTTGGGTAGCCCTACTTGCTACTGCCTACCCAATCGCCTTTTTGACCGCGGCGATGATCTTCTCTTTTGTGGGGTACATGAGCTTCTCGAGCGGGGGCGAGAAGGGGACGTGGACCTGCTCGGACGCCACCTTCATCACTGGCGCCTGCAGTGACCAGAAGCCCTCCTCGGCAACGATCGAAGCAATCTCGCTCGCCGCGCTGCAGACCTTGGCAGCCGGGTCAGCGATCACGCAGCGGCCAGTCTTGGCGACCGATTCCAGGATGGTCGTCTTGTCCAGCGGTACGAGTGTGCGCGGGTCCACGACTTCGGCTGATATGCCTTCCTTGGCGAGATCGTCCGCCGCCTCGATCGCGAGCGGCACGCACCCGGCGATTGCCACTATCGTCACGTCTGTGCCCTGGCGGTGCACCGCCGCCTTGCCGAACGGGACAAGGAGCTCGCCGCCGGGCAGTTCAGAGTTGTCCGGCACGTGGCCGCGCCGGCCAAGAAGCGTACCGTCCTCGAAGCAGATCACAGGGTCGTTGTCACGGACCGCTGTCTTCAGCAGGCCTTTCGCGTCGGCCGCGGTGCCGGCGGCGACCACCTTTAGCCCACCGATGTTCATGAACACCGGGTAGGACCTGTCTGAGTGGTGCGCTGCGGAGCCTCCGCCGTAGTACATGACGGCGCGGAATACAACGGGCAGGTTCACCTGGCCGCCGAACATATAACGCATCTTCGATGCCTGCGACACGAGCTGGTCCATACCCACCCACATGAAGCTGGTGAGCGTCTCGACGATTGGCCTCATGCCGACGGCGGAAGCGCCAATCGCCGCGCCGAAGAAGCCGTTCTCTGAAAGCGGCGTATCAATGACCCGGTCCGGACCGAACTCTTGCGACAGGTTGGCGGCCGCGCCGTATACGGACGCCCTCACGTCTTCCCCCATCAGGAAGACTTTCGGGTCCCGCCGCATCTCCTCGGCAATCGCCTGGTTCAGGGCCTGCATGACCATCAGTTCTGGCATCGGTGTGTCACCTCTTGCTTATTCGATACATCCGAAGTGGAATGCCTGGGCTGATTCCACACAGAGCACATGGACCACCTCGCCACAGGCCCCTCGGGCCTTTGGGCCTCGGGATGACGGCGGGCGGCCACCTCATTATTTACGGCACCGGCATGGCCTTGTCAGACCACATATCCTCGAATAGTTCGGAGGCGTCCGGGTACGGCGACTTGCGTGCGAACTCCAGGGCCGCATCTGCCTCCTTGAGCGTGTTGTCGCGCACAGCGTGTACCTCGTGCTCTGAAGCAATACCGCCGTCCAGCAGGCGGCGCTCGTGGATCTCGATCGGGTCGCGCTTGCGCCACTCGTTGATCTCGTCCTGCGTACGGTACTCGGCGCGGCGGATACGGCCCAGACCGAGGGAGTGCTCCTCAAACCTGTACGTCAGGCCTTCGAGGAGCGTGGGCCCCTGGCCGGCGCGTGCACGCTTCACGGCCTCGGTCGTCGCCTCATACATAGCGATGCAGTCCTGACCGTCCACAAGCACGCCAGGCATGTTGTATGCAGCAGCGCGGTCTGAGATGTGTTCGGCAGACACGGTGGTCTTGTAGGACGTGGTGACGGCGTACTGGTTGTTCTCGCATATGAAGAGGACCGGCAGCTTCCAGACCGACGCCAGGTTCATGGACTCGTGGCAGGCGCCCTGGTTGGAAGCTCCGTCGCCGAAGAACACTGCCGAGACAAAGTCCTTTTTCTGGAGCTTGGCCGCCAACGCAGCCCCTGTGGCCACCGGGACCGACGAAGCGACGATCCCGGACTCGCCCAGGATGCCCACTGAGAAGTCGGCCAGGTGCATGGAGCCGCCCTTGCCCTTGCAGTAACCGTCGCGTCGGCCGAAGATCTCTGCCATCGCCTTCTTCAGGCTTGCGCCCTTGGCGATGGGGTGGCCGTGCGAGCGGTGGTTGCCAGCAATGTAGTCGGTATCGCGCATGGCGACGCAGGCGCCTACTGCGACCGCCTCCTCGCCGATATAGGGGTGTGCGCCGCCGGCAAACTCACCGTTTTTGTGCGCCTCAATGACCTTGAGCTCGAAGTTGCGGATCTTCCACATCCGTTCGAGCATCAACATCAGTTTGTCTTTGGGGATATTCAAGATGTTGGACCTCCGCAGCGGCATCCACCCTTCAAAGGAGGGTGGGTTTCAGGTGAGTGGTGAAGTCAGTTTGAAGACCTCGGCCTCTTTCGCGGCCATTGGGGCGGGCGAATTATAGACTGCGCGAGGACTGTGCGAGGACATGCCTGCCCGCTATAGGCTGGCGAAGTGCCAAAACAACGTCTGTCATGTGCGACGCAGCCGAACTTGGGGACTGTTAGAATGACTTAACAGACAATACATTAACGTACCCGCGCGCATAGGCGCGCAGGCGCGCGAAGACTTGACGGCCCGCGGCTCTGTTCATATCGCCACGGGCCTTCTGCTGAGTCGGCCACGTTATGACCGCGTACACGCGCGGCTGTCGGGGCACGGGGGACCACACAGGAGCGCTTATCGCCTTTTAGCCGCGACAACAGACCAACAATGGCACTCGATAGCCCAACTAGTCAAAGGACAGAAACTTGGTACGTAAGAATGACGGTGACCTGACCTATACCGCCACTGACATCACGGTCTTGGAAGGCCTGCAGGCTGTCCGGAAGCGGCCGGGCATGTACATAGGCACCACCGGGCCTGCCGGGCTACAGCACCTGATCCATGAGATCGTTGACAACTCCGTTGACGAGGCCATGGCAGGCTACTGCGACCAGATAGACGTCACGCTGCACAAGGACGGCTCGGTCACAGTACTCGACAACGGCCGCGGCATCCCTGTCGACACGCACCCGCAGACAGGCAAGTCAGCGCTTGAGACGGTGCTCACCATCTTGCACGCCGGAGGCAAGTTTGGCGGCAAGTCATACCAGGTATCCGGCGGCCTGCACGGCGTGGGGGCTTCAGTTGTCAACGCGCTTTCGGAAAGGATGACGGCTGAGGTCTACCGCAACGGCAAAGTACACAAGATGGAGTTCCTGCGAGGCACGCCTCAAGGCGCCATCCAGTCCCGTCCGCGCACTGCTGACGACCCCTCTGGCACAGGCACAAAGATCTGGTTCACGCCGGACGCCCAGATCTTTCAGGAGATCACGTACGACTATGACGCCATCGCCGAGCGCCTGCGTGAGGCGTCATACCTGAACAAGGGCCTTAACATCAACTTCGTGTCCGAATGGCACGAAGACCAGCGCTGGCCTCACAACGCCATCTCGTTCCATTTCGAAGGTGGCGTGAAGGCCTTTGTTCAGGCGCTCAACCGCAAGCGCAACCCTGCACACCCGAGTATTTTCTACTGCCAGACGACTCAGGACGACGTGGTCGTCGAGGTGGCGTTCCAGTACAACGAGTCGTTCGCAGAAAACTGCCTCTCTTTCGCCAACGTGATCCGCACGAATGATGGCGGCACGCATGTGACCGGGTTCCGTGCATCGCTTACACGCGTGCTGAACGACTTCGGCAAGAAGCTTGGGGCGTTCAAGGAGGGCGACGTCTCGGCGCTCTCCGGCGAGGACGTGCGAGAAGGGCTGATGGCAGTCGTCTCGGTCAAAGTTAAGGAGCCACAGTTCGAAGGCCAGACGAAGGGCCGCCTGGGCAACCCCGAGGTCAAGGGCGCGGTCGAAGTCGCAGTCGGCAAGTACCTGACCGAGTTCATGGAGGACCACCCGGACGACGCCCGCGCCATCCTTTCGAAATGTTCAACTGCGGCCCGCGCGCGTGAAGCGGCGCGCAAGGCGCGTGACATGGTGCTCCGCAAGAACGCCATGGAAGGTGGGTCGCTACCGGGTAAGCTCGCCGACTGCACGGAAAAGGACCCCGCGAACAGCGAGATCTATATTGTCGAGGGTGAGTCAGCCGGCGGCTCGGCCAAGCAAGGCCGTGACCGCCAGTTCCAGGCGATCCTGCCCCTTCGCGGCAAGATCCTGAATGTAGAGAAGGCGCGGCCGGAGAAGATGTTGGCCCACGAAGAAATTGCGGCGCTCATAACGGCGCTCGGCTGCGGCCTGGGCGAGGACTACAACACCGATAAGCTCCGTTACCACCGCGTGATCATCATGACGGACGCAGACGTGGACGGCTCTCACATCCGGACGCTGTTGCTGACGTTCTTCTACCGCAATATGCCCAAGCTCATTGGAGGCGGGCACCTTTATATCGCGCAGCCTCCACTTTACCGCTGCTCCAAGGGCCGCTCGACTGTCTGGCTCTACTCGGACGAGGAGAAGGACCGCTGGATCGCAGAGCGCGTGTTCGGCGACCTCACGATCACGTCCGAATCAGACCGCGAACTGGCTCTCAAGGGGTCAAAGGTGGGTGAGTTGCTACAGCCTCTGCGCGAGTTTCGCGACGCGATGGCGGCGCTTGGCGTGCTGGAAGTGCCCGAGGGTGTAGCGCAGAAGCTCGTTTCCGACCCTCACATGCAGGACCTGAAATTTGACCAACCGCCTATGCAGGGGTCGTTACTGGACCACATCCAGAACGGGACGAACGGTAAGAACGGCTCCAGCGTGGGCGCCGGTGAAGCTATCGTCGAAAAGACGTTCCTTGTTGACGGTTACAAGTTGACACAGGGCATATACGTCCACCCGTCGCTGGTACGCGCCAGGCGGCTATGGAAGAAGGTCAACCGTATCGTCAATGCCAGCCCTCTCAAAGTCACAAAGCGCGACCAGGCCGTCGCCGAGGACTTGCCATGGTCTGGCCTGCCCGAGGCGTTGGAATCGCACGCCGACCGCTCAGGCGTGAGCGTGCAGCGCTACAAGGGCCTGGGTGAGATGAACCCCGAGCAACTCTGGGACACGACGATGGACCCTCAGAAGCGCGTGATGCTGCAGGTTTCGGCTGAGGACGCGATCGCCGCTGACCTGATCTTTACGACGCTGATGGGCGACGAAGTGGAGCCGCGCCGGGACTTCATCCGGACCCACGCCCTTGAGGTGCGGAACCTGGACGTATAGGGCGGCAGTCGGCCCCGTTTGCACCCTCCTCTCCCAGCGGGAGAGGATTGAGGTAAGGGAGAACCCCGCGCCTCGCCGTTGCTCGTCTCGGAATGAGGGAAGCGCGCCGTGACCAGACGAGCACAAGGCCTCTCCCACACGGCAGGCATTCGTCACGCGGGTCAGTGGCTACAGTCTTCTATAATTGCAGTCCCCGCCAATAACTGGCAGGACTGTTGCAGCATCTCGCGCCCCGTGGGTCCGGGGCGCGGCGTGTGAGATGGAGGCCCTGATGCCACCCCAGGCCCTTGCGTTCCTCGGCGGTAAGGTTGTCCCGCTGGCAGATGCGAAAGTGGGCGTAATGACACACGCCCTGCACTACGGCACGGCGGCGTTTGAAGGCGTGCGGGGCAACTGGAACGCAGACGCGGGCAAGATATACATCTTCCGCATGAAAGAGCACTTCGAGCGTTTGCACCGGAGCGCCCGGGTGCTGCGGATGGACCTGAAGCAGTCGCCTGAGGAGATGTGCCGCATCACCGTTGACCTCCTGCAGCGCTGCGGCTACAGCCAGGACGTGTACATCAGGCCGCTTGCGTTCAAGAGCCAGGAACTGGTGGCCAACCTGAAGCTGCACGAACTGAAGGACGACTTCTGCCTGATCATCGTGCCGTTTGGTTCGTACATCGCTAACGACAGGCCGCTGAGGTGTGTGACGTCATCCTGGCGGCGGCCTGAAGACACCATGGTCCCGACAGGCGTGAAGATCACCGGCCTGTACACCACGAGCATCCTCGCCAAGACCGACGCCATCATGTCGGGCTTCGATGAAGCAATCCTGCTGAACTGGGACGGCACGGTTTCCGAGGGCAGCGGCGAGAACCTGTTCATGGTGTCGAAGGGCGTGATGTCTACCCCCTCAGAGACCGACAACTGCCTGCTGGGGATAACACGCGATTCTGTTATGACGCTGGCCAAAAATGAGTTCGGGATTGAAGTGACGCAGCGCCGTATACACCGCAGCGAGCTGTACCTTGCCGATGAAGTGTTCCTGACTGGCACCGCCGCGCACATTACGCCCGTTGGCGAGCTAGACCACCGGAAGGTTGGCAGCGGGATGCCCGGCCCGATAACTCAGAAGCTCCAGGCCGCTTACTTCAAGGCCATTCAGGGCCGCAACCCGAAGTACATGGACTGGTGCACAGCAGTCGTGCCGGGCGGCGGGTGAGTGCCTGCTGACTATGACGCCGCCTACGCCGTTATCTCGCGCCTCTACTTCCTCTTTGCGATTGGCGTGAGCCTCGGCGCACTGCAAGTGGCTGCGTCAGTAGGCGGCCTGCGGGGGCTGTGGTACCTGCCCACCGCAGGCGCGACGCGGTTGCTGGGCATATGTGCAATAGCCGCGACTATCGTGCTGTTTTTCCTCGCGCCCATTTTTATCGAAGGGCCGTGGGCCGCAGGTTCAGTGGACGCAGACTCGTCTACGCGCCAGTGGGGTAGGGCGTCGTGGCAGGAACTGGCAGGCGCTTACAACGTCAATGACATTGACGGCGGCATGTCTGGCACCGCGCAGGCCATTTGGTTCCCGGCCGGGTTCGCGGCCGCGCTCGGCCTGACGCTCGCTGGCGGCACGTTACTTGGCTGGGCGCGGCGGCTCAACGGGCAGCCGCAGAGGCCTGAAGACAGCGACGGCCTGGCAGCGCTTGAGTCAGGCACGTTCCCGGACGCCGTACGGAAATCCTGGAGGGCGTTCCGGACCAACTGGCGGGCGGAAGTGAAGGAAGAGTTCAGGCCCGGCAAATACAGGTGGAGCATCTTCCGATTGATGCAGCCCGCCCGCAGCCAGGGCGGGCCCGGCGGCAGCCAGACGCCGCCTTCAAGTTAGGCCCGCAGTAATGAACGCCTTCGATCGCGAGGTCATCGTCTGGCTGAACGGCTTAAGTGGCAGGTGGGCTGTCGTTGACGGCCTTGCGCGCGCCGTCGCCAGCGACTACCTGATGCCGATAGTCTTTTCGGTGAGCATCGTGGCCCTGTGGTTCGCAAGCCGTCACAGGGCAGAGCGGTTCACGTACCAGATGGCGGCACTCGTGGGCATGAGCGCGGTCGGGTTTTCTAATATCGCGGTCTGGTTGTTGAACATTACGTGGGCGAGGCCGAGGCCGTTCGTCCCGCTCGGCGATGAGCTGACGCTCCTTTTTTACCCGCCTACCGACCCATCGTTCCCTGCCAACGGGGTGGCTGTGGGCTTTGCGGCCGGCTCAGCGGTCTGGCGGGCGAACAAAACGTTCGGGGCGCTGCTGTGTGCAGGCGCCGTCCTGTTCGGGGCCTCCAGGGTCTACGCGGGCGTCTTCTGGCCAACAGACATCGCCGGCGGCGCGGCTGTGGGAATCATAGTGACGTGGCTTACGGTCTGGCTGGGGCGGTTGCTGGAGCCGCTGCCGACGCTGTTTATCCGCCTTGCCAGGGCCTTCGGCCTGGCCTGAGCGGGCATTGGCGTTTGCGACGGTCACCTCGGTGTGGTGCCGCGTATAAAGAGGGGCACGCGTGCGGGGAGCCACCACCAGCGGCGCTGAGTGGCGCGACCGCGCCACATGAGCTCGGGGCGCCGGTCCTCGATAATCTCCACCGGGTTCGATTCGAAGAGCAGCCGCGCCTGCTCAGGTCCTGCCAGGTCCGAGACGCGGTCGAACGCGGCCCCAAGGGCAGGCGAGCGCGGGCCTGAGACCTGGTGCATGTCTGACGCCACTGCGTGGACAAGGCCCTGTCGCAGAAAGGAAAGCGCGGCACGTTGCGGGGCTGGTCCAAATGCGCCCAATAGGCTGCCAGCGGTGATCTGCACGACCATCCCAGCCTCGATCATCTGCCGGACCTTCCGGGGGTTGCGTTGGAGGACTACGTTCCGCTCCGGGTGGCCTATGACAGGGACGAGACGCTTAGAAAGCAGGCGGTCAAGGACGTCATCCACATAAGGCGGGTACGCGGTGAACGGCGGCTCGGCAAGGATGAACCTTGTCCTGTTAATGGTCAGCGCCTTGCCATCGTCTACCCAGCCGGGGAGGTCCGGCTCTATGTGGTTCTCCATTCCGGTGAGGATGCGGACCCTGCGAGCGCCCGCGGGAGTCTCCCTCGAGAGGGCCTCATTGATGAGGCCGACCCTGTCCCTGGCCGCGTTGGCAGGCGCATTTAGCATGGCATCCCGCTGGTGGGGCGTTGCCACTATGACCTCGGTACCGTCCCTGGCGGCGGCGCGGGCCATGGCCATGCTTTCGGCTATCTCACGCGGGCCGTCGTCCATGGCCGGGAGGATGTGGGCGTGGATGTCTACACGAGGCAAAGTTCAGGCCCTCAAGTCGTGAACGCGCAGTAGACCGCCCGGCCCCCCGCACGAGCGGTGTCCCGTCCCGGCTGATTGATGCCGAGACGCCGGCCATTAGCGCCTTGCAATGATCCTCCTGAACGCCTCGCCGTACTTGAACGGGTGGCCCTTGGCCAGTTCCGAAGACCGGGCGCGCACGCGCTCACCGACCGTCTGCCCTGGCTCTACCGACAGGCCGGGCACCTGGCTTTCGTGCCGCTGTAACGCCTCAACCTGCCGTGCGATGGTCGGAGTGATGTCCACGATGATGTTTGGCTCATCGGCACCCCAGAACCAGAGCTCACGGACCTTGTGGGGCTCGAGGCCTTCCTTCTCGATGTGCTCCGGGTAGTGCAAGTGGTCTCGGGCGTACGGGTAAACGGCGTCCATGGTTGCCATGCCCACCACCCTGTGGTCGCGGTGCTGGAACGACTTCGTGCGGTGTGGGTCGTGCGTGAAAACGACGCCCGGCTTGAATTTGCGGATGGCCCGGACGATGTCGCCACGGAACGCGCGCGTGTCTTCCAGGCCCCCGTCGGGATAGCCCAGCATGACTACGTTTTTCACGCCCAGCGAACCTGCCGCCGCCTTCTGCTCCGCGGCCCTCTTCCTGGCGAGCCTGGCGGGCGTGAGCGTTCGGTCGGCGGTGCCGCTATTGCCGTTCGTGCAGAGCACGTATGTGACCTCACACCCGGCGTCCGTCCAGCGGGCGACGATACCGCCTGAGCCGATCTCAGCATCATCTGGGTGGGCGAACACGACCATCGCCCTGTCAGGCACTTCGTCAACGACAATCAGCTTACCGACTGTCGCCGGGAGCATGAACTCGGAAGAAGGCTGTTGGGTCATTTGGTCAAGGTGACTGCCGCCCCGGGTTGTTCTTTCTGGGCGCACAGGCGCCAAATATGCCGGTGCATTTGAGGACAACCTGAGAATCATATGCTCTGCCCTGCGGACGCGCAGGACTGAGGCCATTTAGACTAAGTGTGGCGGCCCTCCGTCGCACTTCTGGTGTGTACGAGTTATCGGCTAACGGGTGCGCTGCCCGGAGGACCTCCATGTTTACATTGGCGAAGCAAGACCCGGAAGTGGCGCGGGCCATCGCGGCGGAAAGGCGGAGACTCACGGAAGAGGTCGTCCTCATCGCCTCTGAAAACTACGCCAGCGCGGCGGTCATGGAGGCCACCGGGTCTGTCATGACCAACAAGTATGCCGAGGGTTACCCTGGCCGCCGTTACTACGCCGGTTGCGAAAACGTTGATGCCGTTGAGCGTCTTGCCATTGACCGGGTGAAGCAGCTCTTCGGCGCAGAACACGCGAACGTTCAGCCCCACAGTGGGTCGCAGGCCAACATGGCCGCGTATTTCGCCATGTTGCAACACGGCGACCGCATCCTGGGCATGAGGCTCGACCAGGGCGGCCACCTGACGCACGGGGCGAAGGTCAATTTCTCGGGCAAGCTGTACGAGTTTGGCCACTACGGAGTGGACCGCGAGTCTGAGGTCATTGACTACGACGAGGTGGCGCGAACGGCGCGCGAGCTAAAGCCCAGGATGATCGTCGCCGGAGCGACGGCGTACCCGCGGACGATTGATTTCGCGCGTTTCAGCCAGATAGCCAGGGAGGTGGGCGCTCTGCTCCTTGTGGACATGGCGCACATTGCTGGGCTCGTCGCCGGAGGGGCGCACCCTTCGCCCGTGCCACACGCGGACATCGTCACAAGCACAACGCACAAGACGCTGCGGGGGCCGCGCGGCGCGTTTGCGCTGGCCAAGGCTGAACACGCAAAGAAGCTGGACAGCGCGGTGTTCCCGAACATGCAGGGCGGACCGCTCATGCACGTCATCGCGGCAAAGGCCGTGGCCTTCGGCGAGGCCTTAAGGCCGGAGTTCCGCGGTTATGCCCACGCCATCGTGGCCAACGCGCGGGCGCTGGCCTCTTCTCTGGCTGCCGGGGGCTTGCGCATCGTCTCGGGTGGGACCGACAACCACCTGATGCTTGTGGACGTGCGCCCTCTCAAAATGACTGGCAAACAGGCGGAAGATGCGCTCAAGGCCGCGGGCATCGTCGTGAACAAGAACGCAGTCCCGTACGACCCCGAGCCGCCGGCGGTGACAAGCGGAGTGCGCATCGGTACGCCTGCCGTGACGACGCGTGGGATGGGAGTGGCCGATATGGACACTCTGGCGGGCTTCATCCTGGAGGCGCTACGGTCGGCAGGCAGCGCGCCGGGGCTGGCAGGCATCAGGGCGCGGGTAACCAGGTTCGCCGGCGGGTTCCCTGCGCCCGGCGTAACCGAGGATGTCTGATTTGATGGCCTGCCACAGCGCCAACTATGGCGGCGGCGAGTGTTACAATCGTGCGGTTTGGCATGGTTAAAGAGGTGGCGGGAAAAGTGCGGAACTATGAACTAATGTGGGTCCTGGGCGCGCAGGCGACCGACGCGGACGGCGCGGCATCCATAGAGCGGCTTAAGGCACTGGTCACAGCACGCAGCGGCCAGGTGCAAAAGGCAGAGTTCTGGGGCAAGCGCACGCTCTCCTTTCCAATCTTGCATAACCGCGAAGGGTCGTACTATGTGGCCCGCTTCTCGATCGAGGGCATACGGGCCCCTGAGATAGACGCGGCGTTCCTTGCTGACCAAGCGGTCATCCGGCACATGCTGGTGCGGGCCGAGGAAGTGGAAGAGGCCGAACAACAGCCAAAACCAGAGGCCAAAGAGCCTGCGGCCGCGGCGGCTGGCGCCTGACATACGTCTTTTGACTGAGGTCTCTGCCTATGAGCCTGAACCGTATTTTCCTGATCGGCAACTCCGGGACTGACCCGGAGATGCGCTACACGCCCAACGGCAACGCGGTCACGAGCTTCCGCCTGGCGGTGACACGCCGCTTTGGCGGCGGTGAGGACGGCGGCGAGCAACGCGAAGAGACGGAGTGGTTCACTGTCCAGTGCTGGAACCGCCAGGCTGAATCTGTAAACCAGTACCTGACGAAGGGCAAGAAGGTCTTCGTCGAGGGCCGGCTCCGCAGCAGGTCGTTTACTGTCCAGGACGGCTCGACACGGTATGTTAATGAGGTTGCAGACGCGCGGGTGCTCTTCCTGGACCGCATGAGCATCCCGCAGGCAGATGCTGGCGCCAGCAGCGAGGCGGCGGTGCCGGGGGCACAAGCAGGCAACGGCCAGGAACGGAACCAGGCCGTGCCTGCGCCGCGCAGACGGGTGGGCGGCACCGCAGGGCCGGGCGCCGAACGCCGGCCCGGAAGCGGAGAAGATGTCGAAGAACTGCCCTGGTGACGTGGCCCGGGCGCAAGCGTGTGATGTCATGCCGCCACTAGGTGCGAGCCGCTCGCGATTGTGGGTGGCCGGCGGAGTTGTTCCACAGGGAAAGTAAGAGGGTACCGGTAAATGACGTATTCGGGAGAGCGGCGTCCGTATGGTGGCGGCGGCCAGAGGACAGGCACAGGGCGGCCCAGCGGGCCGGGTGGACCTCGCCGGTTTGGGTTTGGCCGGGGCCGCAAGGCGTGCACATTCTGCATCGAAAAGGTGCAGGTCATTGACTATAAGTCCGTCAACCGGCTGCGGCGTTACCTCTCGGACCGGGCCCGTATAGAGTCTGGCCGCAGGACAGGCACCTGCGCGCGCCACCAGCGGATGCTGCGCCTCGCCATCAAGCGGGCACGCATCATGGGGCTCCTTCCGTTTGACACTGGCCACCTGCGAGTCACAGGCCCTGTTAACACCGGGCGTCCTGGCCAGCCAGCCCCAGCCGAAGTAGAAGTCGTAGAGTCCGCTGTCCTCGTCGAGGAATCTGAAGAAGGTCTGGAGGACGTTTCAGATAATGATGGAGACGCCGAACAGGTTGGCAAGGAACGGTCATAAAGCCTCCTTGCACCGGCCAACCCGCGGTGTCATTTCGTTCCACCTGTGAGCCCTGGCGGCGCCTGACGCGCACGCCACGTTACGTTTTTGCATGACTACTGACGCCAAGGGCCAGCAGCCCGCCACTGAAAATACGGCAGCCGCACTAGAGCCGGCCCGGCCCGCGCGCTTGCCAGGCCGGCGGGCGCTTATACGAGCGCGGAGAGAACAGTCCCGCCGCGCGAAGCCGTTCATCATCGTCGGAGGAGTGGTCGTCGCCGGGCTGGTCGCAGTGACGGTCTGGGCATTCGTGCAGGAATACGTCATCCCGCCGCGACAACTCGTGGTCCAGGTACAGGACGCCAAATACACGCGCGGAGACGTAGTGGAGTTCATCCGCTTTAACCAGCGGCTGTCGGAAGAGCTCGGAGTCGAGTTCCAGATCGGCAACTCGTTGTTCGACGCACTGCAGCTGATACAGGACAACGAACTGGCGTTCCGTGCGGCGCCGACGCTTGGGGTCTCCGTGAGCCTGCAAGAGCTTGAGGAGCGGGTCGAGCAGTTGCTTGGCTTTCCCGGCCTGACCCCTGAGGAGAGGGCCAACCCTCGCACGAGGCAGAGTCTGGAAGAGGCCAAGCGGCAGTTCCTGAACCGGGTAAGCCTCACTGAGGACGTCTACCGCGAGATCGTACGCAAGGACCTCTTCAGGCAGAAGGTGCGAGAGGTGCTTTCGCAAGAGGTGCCCCGCATCCAGCCGCAGGTGCATGTCTATGAAATTGTCCTGACTGAAAACACGCAGCAGACTCTGCAGAGGATTGAGCGCGCGCTTGCAGCCGGAAACAGCCCGGAGGACGTGGCGCTCCAGTTCTCGCAAAGCCCGGACGTACAGCGGAACAAGGGCGACGCCGGCTGGTTCCCCAAAAAAGTTGTGCCAGAGATAGACGGGGTCCTCTGGGGCACCAACCCGGACGGCTCTCGCAGGCTGCCGCTTGGTGTGCCCAGTGAGCCCCAGTACAACTCTGAAGCCAAGACTTACAACGTATACGTTGTGAAGGAATTCAGCGAAGCGCGTGAGATCAACAACACAGCACTCCAAAAACTCTCCGACACTGCCCTTGAGGAGTTCCTGAACGCGCGCCGGGTGGAACTGTCCGAACGCAAAGAGTTGTTCATGGACCTCAATGACCGTGTCTACAACTGGGTGAACAAGCAGGTCAAGCTGGCGTCCGTCCGCCCGACTCCCACCGCCCAGACCGACCTCCTGTCACAGTTCGGCGGCCCGTAGCGTCCTGGCCTCAAGGGGGGCTCGACAGCGGCGGCTATCACCATCTGATTTTCACCCACAAGCGTCCCGCCTGGCTCAGGATAGTATTGAGGGGGCCCTTACGCGGCCTTTTCCGCCAACCGGCGGCACGTCGAGGTAAATTCCTGAAGATGACAGGCAACATGAAGAGGTCATCGGGTGAGATAGGCGTCGGGCTCCTGGGGCTTGGTGTAGTGGGCTCTGCGGTTGCCGAAGCCCTGGTGCGCAGGGGAGAGGCAGGCCTGGACTCGCCGCCTCTCAGGCTGCGCGCCGCCGTGGTGAGGGACGTCAAGAAGCCACGCGCGCTGAAACTGCCGGGAGTCACCGTCACTGCCGACCCCGTGAAAGTGCTGTCGGACCCCAGCGTCAGCATCGTGGTCGAGGTCATGGGGGGTGAGCAGCCTGCATTTGACTACATCTCACAGGCCCTGCGGGCAGGCAAGCACGTTGTGACGGCGAACAAGGAAGTTCTCTGCAAGCGCGGGCCCGAGCTGGAAGCGACCGCCGCGAGTCACGGCGCCAGGCTGTACTACGAGGCGAGCGTGGGCGGCGGCATACCAATCCTGGGGCCTCTTTCGAACGACCTGCTGGCGAACCGCGTCCTGAGCCTGCGCGCCATCATCAACGGCACTACGAACTACATCCTGACCAAGATGGCTGCGGGCGGCGCGAGCTTTGACGCGGCGCTCAAAGAGGCGCAGGCGCTGGGGTACGCGGAGGCGGACCCTACGAATGACGTTGACGCCTTCGACGCTGCGTACAAGATCACAGTCCTGTCCCGGCTGGCCTTCAAGACTCACGTGCCCCTGGAGTCCGTCTACAGGGAGGGCATCCGCGCCATCCACGGCAGGGACTTCCGCTACGCGAAGGAGCTTGGGTTCACAATCAAGCTCATCGCAGCGGCACAGGTTGAACATGATGGGTTGATCGTGCGGGTACACCCCGCGTTTGTGCCTGCCGGCGCGCCAATGGCAAACGTGAACGGAGTCCTCAACGCGGTCGAGGTTGAAGGGGACCTCGTGGGCCCGCTGTGGTTCCAGGGCCGTGGCGCGGGGCCGCAACCTACGGCCAGTGCAGTGCTGGGCGACGTCTTGCGCATTGCCCGCGAAATGCAGACAGGGCCGGCGCCTGCCACACATACGGACCCTGATGGCAAGCTCAAGGTGCTCAGCATGGGGGAGCACGAGTGCCGCTACTACATGCGTATGACGGCACACGACCGTGCAGGGGTGCTGGCAAAGATCGCGGGCGCGCTGGGGGACGCGAAGATCAGCATCCGGTCTGTGCTCCAGATGGACACAGATGAAGCCAAAGGCGTGGCGGACCTCGTGATAATGACTCACCCGGCCAGGGAAGCTAACATGCAGCGGGCTGTAAGCCAGATACGGGCGCTCGATGTGGTTGCTTCGTTCGACAACCTGGTGCGCGTAGAAAGCTACCCGGACAGCGCTTGATGCGGGCCATCGGCGTGCGAGGGGACCCGGCAACATTGGCTGGTATTCCCCGGAAGACTTTCCGGACCGCTCGTACCCTCGCCCATTACGGAAGAGGGTGAGGGTGCGGCGTGAAGCGGCCACCGTTGCCCTTACCGACGCCCTCTCCGATTGGGAGAGGGGCCATTGTCAGACCGGGGCACAGATGCGGACAATCGGCATCATAGAGCGGTACCGGCAGCACCTGCCGGTGACTGACGCCACTCCAAATGTGACGCTCGGCGAGGGCAGCACGCCGCTCGTGCTTTCGCAGAATATCGGCCCCAAACTCGGCTGCAAGCTCTACTTCAAGCTGGAGAGCTGCAACCCCACTGGCTCTTTCAAGGACCGCGGCATGTGCATGGCCGTGGCCAAAGCCATCGAATCTGGCCGCAAGCGCATCATCTGCGCTTCAACAGGCAACACGTCTGCCTCTGCGGCGGCCTACGGCGCCCGCTACGGCCTGCAGACGTTCGTGCTGGTACCTGCCGGGGAGATCGCGCTGGGCAAGATCGCCCAGGCGATGGCGTACGGGGCGCGTATCCTGGCCGTGAACGGGTCGTTCGATGACGCCCTGACCACGGTTCGCGGCCTGGTCGAGATACTTGATGTTGAGCTCGTGAACTCGGTGAACCCGTACCGTATCCAGGGCCAGAAGACTGCCGCATTCGAGGTAGTAGACGACCTTGGCGACGCTCCCGACTACCTGTGCATCCCGGTGGGCAACGCCGGCAACATCACCGCATACTGGATGGGCTTCAAGGAGTACCGGCAGGCGAAAAAATCCAACAGGTTACCGCACATGATGGGGTTCCAAGCTGCTGGCGCAGCGCCCATCGTGCTGGACCGGGTCGTGTCCAACCCGCAGACAGAAGCGACGGCTATCCGCATTGGCAACCCGGCAAGCTGGAAGAAGGCGGTGCAGGCGCGGGACGAGTCTAAGGGCAGGATTGAGGCGGTGACGGATGAGCAGATCATCAGCGCCTATTTGAGGTTAGCGCGAGAAGAGGGCTTATTCTGCGAGCCGGCCTCTGCAGCGTCCGTGGCCGGCCTTCTATCGCTGCCGACGCACGGTGTGGATGTATCCGGGAAGACAGTTGTGTGCATCTTAACGGGTACGGGGTTGAAAGACCCCGGCACTGCCGAGAAGCGCGCGCTGGTGAAAATGGAATACGTTGAGCCAGACCTCGAGTCGGTGGTGGCGCTGCTCGAAGCGCCGAAGCGGACGTAGGGACATCGCAAGACCAGGAGCTTCCTGAATTTGAACTGTACTTTGACCGTCAGGCATGAGACGTTTGACGGCCTCGCGGCCCGTTGGCAGCACCTGCTCAGCCTGCGGTCACACCCCACAGTTTTCGACACCCCAACGTGGCAGCGTGTGTGGTGGGAGCACTTTAGCGGCGGCGCGTCGTTAAAACTCCTTTCAGTCTGCGAAGGGCCGGGCGCGCCATCGCTCATCGCCCCGATGATGTCGCGGGACGGGGCCGTCTCGTTCCTCGGCGGCACAGACCTTGTGGACTATCACGACTTCCTGGCGCCTGACGGCGCGCGCCCGCAGGACGTCGAGGCCGTATTCAGAGAGCTTAGCCGGGAGCCAGGCTGCTCCTGCATGGAGTTGCTGTCTATCGCTGATGGGTCGCCCGCGCTAGGGTTTTTTGCTACGGCAGCGAAGGCGGCTGGGTGGCAGGTGGAGGTGGCCAAGGAGGACGTCGCGCCGCGCATGGAGTTACCCTCCACGTGGGACGAGTACGTTGAAGGCCTGGACAAGAAGGAGCGGCACGAGATGCGCCGCAAGATGCGGCGCATCGAAGGCGCGGGCGAATTGAGGGACATCGAGTTGACTGCGCCTGCCGGTGTCGGCGCGGCGATAGGCGGCTTCTTCGCGCTGCACCGGATGAGCAGGCCGGACAAGGCCGAGTTCATGACGCCTGCGCGCGAACGGTTTTTCCGCGCCGTTTCAGTAGCCCTGGCGGAAGAGGGCAAGACACGTCTGCGGTTCCTGGAATTAGATGGCGAGCGCGTCGCAACATCACTGTCGTTCGTAGTAGGGCCGACGCGCTATCTTTATAACTCCGGGTTTGACCCAAGGCGCAGCGACCTGTCAGTGGGGTTAATGAACCATGCGTATGCAATCAAGTCTTCGATTGCAGAGGGCCTGAAGGTCTTTGATTTCATGCGCGGTAACGAGCCTTACAAATATCGCCTGGGCGGGAAGGACCGTGCAATATACCGCATCATCGCCCGACGGTAGCAATGTTGAGGGCCGGCCTCCCCGAGAGAAAGTCAGACTGACCACATGCTCAAACGGATAGCCGTCATAAGCGTCCACGGGTGCCCGTACATACAGGCGGGCGAAAAGGACGCGGGCGGCATGAACATCTACGTCCTCGAGACGGCCAAGCGCCTGGCTGCGCGCGGCGTGCAGGTTGATGTCTTCACGCGCCGTCATGACCCCAGGGACGAGCAGGTCACCGAGCTTGCGCCCGGGGCACGTGTCGTGCACCTTAACGCCGGTCCGCCAACAACTGCGAAGGACGGCGTATTCGACCTCCTGCCGGAGTTCTGCGAGCGGCTGTCGGACTTTATGTCCACTGAAGAGCTGACGTACGACCTTGTCGCCAGCCATTACTGGCTCTCGGGCCTGATCGGCCTGAACCTGCAAAGGACGCGGGGCCTACCCCATGTAACTAGCTTCCACACGCTGGCCGAGGTCAAACGCAGGGCCAGGCCGGGCGAGCACGAGGCGCCTCAGAGGGCGGCGTCAGAGGGTGAACTGGCGCGCAGCGCGGACCTTGCTATTGCCTGGTCGCCGCACGAGAGGGACGCCATGGTGAGCTACTACGGCGCGAGCGCCGGCCGCGTGGCTATCATCCCGCCTGGTGTGGACACAGCGAAGTTCCGGCCGCTCGACCAGTCCAAGTGCCGGACGAAGCTGAGGCTCGGCAACGGACGCGTGCTGCTCTATGTGGGCAGGCTAGAGCGTTTGAAGGGCGTTGACATCTTGCTCAGGGCAGCATCTCAGCTTGACCACCGGGAAGACATGACTCTCCTGGTCGTGGGCGGCAGCGCGAACAGTCCGGAACTGGAACGCCTCAAGGGCATAAGCCGGGACCTCGGCATCGAACGGCGGGTGAAGTTCCTTGGCACAGTGCCGCAAGCAGAGTTGCCGGCCTATTACAATGCGGCAGACGTGTGTGTGCTGCCTTCGTATTACGAGAGTTTCGGACTTGCCGCGCTGGAAGCGGCCGCGTGTGGCAAGCCGGTCGTCGCATCTAGGGTTGGAGGGCTGCCATCGGTCGTGCTGGACGGGCGCACCGGCTACCTTATCGCCTGGCGGTGCCCCGGCCCATTCGTGGAGCGCCTCGAACTCTTGCTGACGAACGGCCACTTGCGACGCGATATGGGCGCGGCGGCGCGGGAGCACGCGCTGACTTTAACCTGGGACGCTGCGGCACGCCGGTTGCTGTCTGCCTATGAGGGCGTGGCGCAGCGCGTTTTTAAGAGCGGACGGCGCCCGGCCTCCGGCGCGGGTGTGCCCGAGCCGTGTATGGCGGCTGGTGGCTGAAAGTCTCACGCAGGTGATGCTGATGGGCTTTAACCATTGTCTTCGAGTCTGATATCCTCCGGCGCTAGTGGTCCCTGAGACGCATATGTCCACCCTCTCTACCCTCACAAATTCATCCTGCGCCGTGATGTGCGGCTGTTGCTGTTGCACCCGCTGCCAGTCAGCAGTTGCACGTGCGCGCATGGGCTCGATAACGCGGAGTGTGGCTCCGCGCTGAGCCAGGGTAGAGACCGGAAGGCCAACCCCCCGTGTGCACGCACACGGGGTTTTTGTTTTCGAGTCAACCGGGAAGGTCAAGTTGGACATCTGGCTGTGGATAGTGGCAGCGCTCGCCGGCGCAACGGGCGGGTTCATGGACGCGCTGAGCGGCCTCGGCTTCGGCGTGTTCTCGGCGACGGTGCTGGGCGCGAGCGGCGTGGCGCCCGCATCGGCTATTGCTGCAGTGAACCTGGCGAAGGTGGGCAGCGCGATAACGTCCGGGGCCTCACACTGGAAGTTCGGCAACGTGCGCTGGCGGTGGGTCATCCCGCTGGCGGTCGCAGGCATGTGCGGCGGCGTACTGGGCTCGCTCCTCCTGACGAAGGTCGCAGGCAATTCGGCATCGTCTCTCATGCCGTGGCTGCTGCTGGCGATGGGGCTGCTCGTGCTACGCAGGTTCATCACGATGCCGGGACGGCCCCGGCCCGTGGCAGGCGGCGCAGACGCGTCTCTCGCAGCGACGGCAGGGGTCGGCAGGCCGCGGGCACGCGGCGGCGTCTTCCGGCTGCGGGACTGGCCGCTCTACGGCGTGGGGTTCATCGCCGGCATGGTCAACGCGCTGAGCGGGTCATACGGGCCGTTCGCCACGTCAGCGGTGCTCATGGCGAAGCGCGGGCAGCCGCGGTACACGGTCGGCACGGTAAGCGTTGCAGAGTTCTTTGTCGCGGTAGCGGTATCGGTCACACTACTGGCGACCATGGGCCAGACCGAGTATGGCTGGAAGCTGCCGCTGGCGCTTGTGGCCGGTGCGCTCATCACAGGCCCGGCCGGCGCCTATCTTGCCCGGCGCGCGCCATCGAAGGCGCTAGGCATCCTGGTCGGCCTGATGGTCGTGGGGCTGAACGTCTGGGCGCTGGTGCGGGTGTATGGAGGGTGATGCAGGAAGCTACGGCCCTGCGAGCGCGAAGTTGTCGATGCCCTGCTTTTCGCGGCCGAAAATGGCCTCGACATTGAGGTCGATGTATGCGACGGCCTTGAGCACTGCCCGGATCTGAGCCTCAGTGACCGGGTTTTTGCCCGAGAGGTCTGTCCACAGCCCGCCCCCAACGATGCCCTCTCCGGCGACGATCGTCACGCTGTGGCTTTGCCACCCTGTCCAGGGCTGCTCGTTGGGCTTAGGCTCGCGTGGCACGATCACAAAGTCGGCCTGGATGGTGCCGGTGTCACCTGAGATTGTTACTGTGCCGTAGTTGTACCCTTCACCTCCTGTCGATTGGCGACCGTCCCAGGTGGGGTCCAGGGCATCAAACATCTTCCCGTCGAACGAGATCGTGCCTCCGTAATATGCCGACAGGTCTCGTGCCGGCCCACGGAACTTCTCAGGCGCAAGAAGGCGGCAGACGATCTGGTCATTGTTGTCCACGAAAAGGAAACCGCCGGGGTTGCCGCCGCCTCCGTTGTACTCCATGGCCACGCAGCCGCTGGTGCGCGGTTTCCAGCCCTCCAGGTCGCTGTCGAATGTGCTGCTGATCTGCTGCGGGCCCTGTGCAGCTGGCCGGTCAAGACACCTGAATGTCGTCGTTAGATTAAACGACTGGGTCTTGTGCTGTTTTCCGCCTACGTTGGGTAACTCCCGTCCCGTCTTAACGTTCGTCCAAAGAGTTTCCTGGTCATAGGAGATCGTGGCGTAATAGACCACCCGTCCGTCGGTCCCGTTGGTGATATCTGTACAGGTAAACGTCTGGCGCACCAGGAATGTCTCTGTCGCAGGATTGGTCTCAGGAGGGCTGTCCGACACTATTGTTGGCTCCACTGCATAAGCCCCGTACCAGCTTCCATTGATACTCCACCGGGACACTTGACTCCTGGCTCGGTGGTGGTAGGTCCCCACCAGAACGCCGCCTTCGCGGTAGTCATCGCCCTCCAGATCAGTGGTGCGGACTGAAAAGTCCATCGAAAACATCGCATCAATCTGGAAGGGTTGGCCAATTATCTGGTCGCCTGGTGCTGTAATCGTGACACTGCCTGGGAAGAAGAAGCCTGGCAGCGTCGTTGGCGCAGGCGGCGGAGTCGAAGTGGGGGCAGGGGTTGGCGTAGGAGTTCGAAAGACCGTCCCTTGTTTCCTGCAGTCAAAGCCGTTCTGGTAGAGCCACGGGAAGGCCTGCCCCTGACCTGTGCGCGACTCGACCTCCCTCGTTTTCAGGTCAGTAGTTGTTTCTTCAGTCATGTAAGTGATCGTTGGGAAGTAAATGGCAGAGGCCAGAATGTGTTCGGCAAGGCACGTGAAGATCTGGCGGACCCTGAACGACCTGGCTTCAACCTTTGTCGGAGGTGGGGCGGCCGAAACTTCGTTTGGGCTAAGGGGCGGGCGGGCGAGCCAGTTCCCCTCCAATGTCCACTCCAGGACCCGCCAGTCTACCCGCCGGCCATCGTAGACAAGGGTCGATAGAGGTTTCTCCAGGGTTACCTCCACTTCGATATCGAACGGCACGCCGACTTCCTGGTCCTCGATGCTTGGCAACACGTCCCTGGCGAATTGCTTACTGCTCTCACTGATGTTGAGGAGCCGCACGCGAAACGCCCCGTCCACCCTTACCAGTTCACTGAAATGAGACAGCGGGGCCGACACAGTGATTGTCTGCCGTTCAGCCTGTAGTTCGAGTGCCTGTGGCGACAACCTCGTAACTTCACCCTGTGACAGCAGGAACAGTTCGGGCAGGGCGCCATCAGCTCTAACTTCAGCGGTCAGGCGGACGATTGCAGGTCGTTCGAACTTCAGCCCTTCCGGTTCCAGCCGGTATGCAGCCAGGGGCGGATCGCCGTCAACTGTGACCCCTGTTTCCAGCGGAAGCCTGGATGTGATGCGGACAGCGCCAGCGTCAACGCCAGCAGGCAGCGCGGCATTGAGATAGAGAAGCTCCACGGACGCATCTGGCGAACGCACGACCTCGTGGGGCGCCGCCGTGATCTCACCGAGCAATCGAGTCACTTCGTTTTCGACCACAGGATCCGTTATCTGTGGAACGGTCTGCCCGGGCGCTATCGCCGCTGTGCCTTGCGCCGCGGACCCACCACCGCAAGCGGCCACAAGCCCTGTCACTGTGGCCAACAGGACCACTCTTATCACCGAAAGTTGGGGCCGCGTCATGGGTTGAATAGTCATCTCGGTTGAATGAGACAGTGCTTCGCCATCACTTGGTGTTGACAATCCGGCTGCCAGTGTAACGCTGCAATCACCAGGGGCCGACAATCCGCGATACGTTCACCTGCGGTTGACCGTTCTCCGACCCGCCTGCTATCCTCGCTGTTTACGAAACGCGTCGAACGGGAGCAGTACCAGCTCGCTCCGGGGTGCCGGGGCGGCCTGCGAGAGAGAGCCGGCGGTTGGTGCGAGCCGGCAGCGGGCCAACTGGGAACTCGCCCGGGAGCGGCCGTCCCGAACAGCGCAAAGTAGGGACGTGACGGAAGGCCACGTTACGGCCGTAAAGAGGTCTGTGTTTCCGCGGGCGCCGGGCCGTTCCTGAAACTAACTCAGAGACCGGCCCAGCCAACTAGGAGACCCAGACAAGTAAGGTGGCACCGCGGGGTTTTGGCCTCGTCCTTATCTACAGGACGAGGCCGTTTTGTTTCTGCAAGGGCAATGGAAGGGCTGACAGATGGCGCCAAGGATGCTGACAGGCGGACAGATTGTGTGCGAAGCCCTATGTGCCGAGGGTGTGGACGTTGTCTTCGGCATCCCAGGCGGCGCCATACTGCCGCTCTACGGCACACTTTCGCAGTACCCAAAGCTGCGCCACATGCTGATGCGCCACGAACAAGGCGCAGGGCACGCGGCGGACGGCTTCGCGCGGGCCACGGGCAAGGTTGGCGTGTGTTTCGCCACATCCGGTCCCGGCGCCACTAACCTGATCACCGGCCTGGCAACGGCCATGATGGACTCCGTCCCTGTGGTCGCCATCACGGGACAGGTGGGCCGGGCCGCTATTGGTACAGATGCGTTCCAGGAGACGGACATCACGGGCGCGACGCTGCCGGTGACCAAGCACAACTACCTGGTCATGCGCGCTGCGGACCTGGCGCGTACCGTCAAGGAAGCGTTCTACGTGGCCCGCACAGGCCGGCCGGGGCCAGTGCTCATTGACATCCCCCGTGACGTCTTCCAGGAGAAGGCCTGGGCCGACGACTATGCGACGGTCAAGATGGACCTGCCTGGCTACAGGTTCCCAACGACCGCGCCGCAGGCACAGGTCGAGGCAGCCGCTAGGCTCATCAACGAGGCGAAGAGGCCGGTCATACTGGCTGGGCACGGCGTAATAATCTCGCGCGCCTTTGCGGAACTCAAGGAGCTGGCCGAGAAGGCCCAGATACCCGTTGTTAATACGCTGCTGGGGTTGAGCGGCATCTCTCAGGAGCACCCTCTCTTCGTAGGCTTTCCGGGCATGCACGGGATGGCCTACGCCAGCCTGGCGCTGGACCAGGCGGACCTCATCGTGGCAATCGGCGCACGGTTCGACGACCGAATAGTAGGCGACGCGAAGCGGTTTGCTACGAACTCGAAGAAGGTCCATATAGACATAGACCGGGCAGAAATCAACAAGAACGTGCGTGTGGACGCACCGGTCGTCGGCGATGTCAAGAACGTGCTGAAGCAGCTCAACCCGCTCGTTAGCAAGGCTACCCACGTGGACTGGGTGCGCCACATAGAGCACCTGAAGTCGGAGCACCCGTCCCTCAAGATCAGGGAGACGGACAGGCTGCTGGGGCAGCACGTTGTGCGCGGCATATCCAGCGTAACGAAAGGCGATGCAATCATCGTCACCGGGGTGGGACAGCACCAGATGTGGGCGGCTCAGCACTACCGCTTCAAGCAGCCCAGCACGTGGCTATCCTCCGGCGGCCTTGGCGCGATGGGCTATGAAGTGCCTGCGGCGCTGGGCGCGCAGGCAGGCAGCCCGGGCAAGCTGGTGTGGTCGGTCTGTGGCGACGGCGGGTTCCAGATGACTATGTCTGAACTCGCCACGGTGTTCGAGAACCGGCTGCCTGTCAAGTACGCCATCTTGAACAACAACCACCTGGGCATGATCACGCAGTGGCAGGACATGTTCTACCGCGGCGACCACCAGGCGGACGCATACACCGGCAACCCGGACTTTGTGAAGTTGGCGGAGGCATTCCGCATCAAGGGCATGCGCGTGACCAAGCAAGAAGAGGTCATCCCGACGGTCAAAGAGGCGAACGAGCACCCCGGCCCGGTCGTAGTGGACTTCGTCATCGAGAAGGTAGACCACGTCTACCCGATGATCCCTTCCGGCCAGAGCGTGCAAGAGCTGATGGAGGAGCCCCTGTGACCTCTCCCACGCAGTCGCCGGGCCCTGCTATCGTCCCGGCGCCCTTTGCCACGACTCACTCGCGAGTGGTCACCGCGCTGGTTTATGACAAACCGGGCGTCCTGGCCCGCATCTCCGGCCTCTTCCGCAGGCGGGGCCTGAACATCGCCAGCCTGACGGTGGGCCCGTCGGAGAAGCCCGGCCTCTCGCGGATGACGTTCGTCGTCGAAGGGCCGGAGAACATCGTCCGGCACATTGCGGCGCAGCTGGACCGGCTGGTTGACGTCATACAGGTGGAAGACATAACAGACAAAAACACGGTGTGGCGGGAGCTGGCGCTGATCAAAGTGACCGCCACGCCTGCCACAAGGACTGAGGTGCTGAACCTGGCTTCTATCTTCCGCGTCAGCGTCGTAGACGTCGGCGCGGGCAGCATGACGTTCGAGGTGACAGGCGATGAGTCGAAGATAGACGCGCTCATCGAGCTGATGCGCCAGTACGGTGTCCGCGAAGTGATGCGCACGGGCAAGGTGGCGATGCTGCGCGGCACACTGGTGCCCGGCGACCCGGACGGGTCCTTCCGGGTGAAGAACGGGGTGGCGCGACTTGCGCCTGCGGAAATGGCAGGCGGCGACTCAGGGAGCGTGTAGGTGCCTGTGCTCTCTCACTTCCAGGGAGAGGGCCATTATTTCATCCCCTCTCCCTATGCGGGAGAGGGTCAGGGTGAGGGGTAACAGGGCAAATTGGCAACACTTTTCTACGACAAGGACATCTCAACAGCGCCCCTGATGGGCAAGACCATAGCCATCATCGGCTACGGCTCCCAGGGCCACGCGCACGCGCTGAACTTGAAGGACAGCGGGCAGAAGGTCATCATCGGCCTTTACGAGGGCAGCCGCTCCAAGCCGACAGCCGAGAAGGCCGGGTTCGAGGTCGTCAGCAACTCTGAGGCGGCCCGGCGCGGCGACCTCATCGCCATGCTCCTCCCGGACACGAAACAGAAAGCGGTCTACACAAAGGAGATCGCGCCACAGCTCAAAAAGGGCAAGACGCTGCTTTTCTCGCACGGGTTCGCCATCCACTACAAGCAGGTCGTGCCGCCCATAGACGTTGACACGGTCATGATCGCCCCGAAGGCGCCCGGCCACCGCGTGCGCGCCGTCTTCGAACGCGGGCTGGGCGTGCCATGCCTTGTGGCGGTCCACCAGGACGCCAGTGGCAAAGCGAAGGAGACGGCGCTTGCCTACGGCAAAGGCATCGGCGGCGGGCGGGCAGGCATCCTGGAGACGACGTTCAAGGAAGAGACCGAGACCGATCTTTTCGGCGAGCAGGCCGTCCTCTGCGGTGGCGTGTCGCAGCTCATCAAGAGCGGCTACGAGGTGCTGGTCGAGGCTGGCTACCAGCCGGAGTCGGCCTATTTCGAGGTCCTGCACGAGCTAAAGCTCATCGTGGACCTTGTCTACCAGGGCGGTCTCACGTGGATGCGGGACTCGGTCTCGGACACGGCTGAGTATGGCGATTACACACGCGGCCCGAAGGTCATTGACGAGAAGGTCAAGGACAACATGCGGAAAGTGCTCAAGGACATCCAGTCCGGCGCGTTTGCAAAGGAGTGGATAGCCGAGAACGAAGAAGGGTTGCACCGCTTCAAACAGCTACGCAAGGAGAACACACAGCACCCGGTTGAGGAAGTAGGCAAACGGCTCAGGGACATGATGCCCTGGCTTGAGGCCACAACGTAGGCGACCCTGGTTCCCCATCCCTGCCAGGGAGGGGGTCCCAAAGCATCCCCTCTCCCCTTGCGGGAGAGGGTCAGGGTGAGGGGTACCGCAATAAAGGGGCGAAACCTCGACCCTCACCCCAGTCCTCTCCCTGCAAGGGACAGGGAATAGCTGACGTTAGGAGACACGGCCATGACACCACCGGCAAAGGGCGCAACGAAAGACAAGGTCATCATCTTTGACACCACTCTCCGGGATGGCGAGCAGTCCGCCGGCGCGGGGCTGACGGTCGAAGAGAAGGTCCTCATCGCGCACCAGCTTGCCAGGCTCGGGGTGGACGTCATCGAGGCCGGGTTCGCGGCGTCCTCGCCTGGTGACTTTGAGGCTGTAACCCGCATTGCCAAAGAGGTCGGCAGGGGCCCCGGCGCGCCTGTCATCGCCTCGCTGTCGCGCGCCGTCGCAAGCGACATTGACCGCGCCTGGGACGCCGTGAAGCACGCTGCGCACCCGCGCATCCACACCTTCCTGTCGTCGTCTGACCTGCACATCCAGCACCAGATGCGCAAAGACCCGGAGTCAATCATGACCATGGCCGTCGAAGCGGTGCGTCGGGCGAAAAAGCTCTGTGATGACGTTGAATTCTCGCCAATGGACGCCTCACGCACCGACCGGCAGTACCTCTATGCCATGGTCAAGGCCGTCATCGACGCGGGCGCGACCACAGTCAACATCCCGGACACAGTGGGCTACTCGAACCCCACAGAGTTCGGCGCGCTCATCCGCGGCGTGTTCGAGAATGTGCCGAACATCAGCAAAGCAACAGTTTCTGTGCACTGCCACAACGACCTCGGCATGGCGGCAGCTAACAGCCTTGTGGCGGTTGAAGCCGGCGCACGGCAGGTCGAAGGTTGCATCAACGGCCTGGGCGAGCGGGCCGGCAACGCGTCCATTGAAGAGGTCGTGATGGGCATCGAGACCCGCAAGGACCACTTCCACGTCTCAACCGGCATCAACACAAAAGAACTGGGGCCCACCAGCCGCCTCGTGTCCGATATCTTCAACTTCCCGGTCCAGTACAACAAGGCAATTGTCGGCCAGAACGCCTTCCGGCACTCGTCGGGCATCCACCAGGACGCCTACCTGAAGGAGCGCACGACGTTCGAGATCATGGACCCTGAGAAGGTCGGCTGGCGCGGCGAGGCGATTGTGCTGACGAAAGTCTCGGGCCGCGCCGGCCTGCGCGCCAAGCTGAAGCAGATCGGCTATAACCTGTCAGAGGACGAGCTAAACGACGTCTTCGCCGCGTTCAAGGCGCTGGCCGACCGCAAGCGCGAGGTCACAGACGCCGACCTGGCGGCGCTGATGTCCGAGCAGATCCGCATCGAGGAGGCGGCGAAGGGCTATCGGGTGGACAGCCTGCGGGTCATCTGTGGCACCGACCTGAAACCAGAGGCGACCGTGACGCTGGAGTGCCCGGACGGCACATCGAAGACGGTGCGCGCCGTGGGCACAGGCCCCGTGGACGCCACGTGCAAGGCCATCGACGCGGTGGTGGCGTTCCCTGTGAAGCTCACCGAGTTCAGTGTGAACGCGGTGACGGAGGGCATAGACGCGCAGGGCCAGGTGACGATCCGGGTGCAGCACAACGGCTCGCTCTACTCCGGCCGAGGCTCAGACACGGACATCGTGGTGGCGTCTGCCAAGGCTTATGTCAACGCCATCAACCGCGCGCTGACGATACGCGCGGAGGACAAGTCGGCGAAGAAGGCCGTAACGAGGTAGGGGGGCCGGGCAGGAGACAGACGGCCCTCGCCTATGTCATTCTGAGTCCCGATCGTATCGGGACTCAGAATGACATAATCGGGCGCTCACATCGGAACAATAGGCTTTCTTTGAACGAAACCCGTGGGAGATCAACCGGTGCCCAAGACCCTATTCGAGAAAATCTGGCAGCAGCACGTCGTGGCGGAGCCGGAGGGCGAGCCGGCGGTGCTGTACATAGACCTGCACCTGGTGCACGAGGTCACGTCGCCGCAGGCGTTCGACGGCCTGCGCCTCGCCGGCCGCAAGGTGCGGCGTCCCGAGCTGACCATTTCGACCGTGGACCACAACGTCCCCACCGACCACACGCGCACGCAGGTCATCAAGGACGAAATCGCCCGCGCCCAGGTTGAGGCGCTGCGCAAGAACTGCAAGGAGTTCGGCATCAAACTCTACGACGTGGACTCCCGCGCACAGGGCATCGTCCACGTCATCGGCCCTGAGCAGGGCTACACACAGCCCGGCATGACCATCGTCTGCGGTGACTCTCATACCTCCACGCACGGCGCGTTCGGGGCGCTCGCCTTCGGCATCGGTACATCTGAGGTGGAGCACGTGCTCGCCACGCAGACGCTGCGCCAACGCAGGCCGAAGACGATGGAGGTCCGCACCGTTGGCAAGCTGCCGCACGGGGTGACCGCAAAGGACCTCATCCTCAGCATCATCGGCAAGGTCGGCGTGGCAGGTGGCTCGGGTTACGTGTTCGAGTACACAGGCGAGGCGGTGCGGTCGCTCCCGATGGAAGGCCGCATGACTGTGTGCAACATGTCCATCGAAGGCGGCGCAAGGGCGGGCATGGTCGCGCCTGACGATACGACGTTCGCCTGGATGGAGGGCCGCCCCAATGCGCCCAAGGGCAGGGCCTTCAAGGACGCGGTTGAGCAGTGGAAGTCGCTGGCTACCGACAAGGGCGCGAAGTACGACCGCTTGGTCGAAATTGACACCGCGCAGCTAGAGCCGCATGTGACATGGGGCACTAACCCGGGTCAGGTGACCACGGTTTCGAGCGCGGTGCCTGACCCGGCGAGCTTCAAGGACCCAGCAGACCAGCAAAACGCGGCCAGCGCGCTGGCCTACATGGGGCTCAACGCCCGCACGCCGATACAGGACATCAAGATTGACCGCGTGTTCATTGGCTCGTGCACGAACGCGCGGCTCGAAGACCTGCGCGTGGCATCGAAGGTGGTGAAGGGCAGGCATGTGGCAGGTACGGTGCGGGCGATGGTCGTGCCCGGCTCCACGCTGGTCAAAATCCAGGCCGAGAAAGAGGGCCTGGACAAGGTGTTCAAGGACGCCGGTTTCGAGTGGCGTGAGGCCGGGTGCTCGATGTGTCTGGGCATGAACCCTGACATCCTGAAGCCAGGCGAACGCTGCGCCTCGACCTCGAACCGCAACTTCGAGGGCCGGCAGGGCAAGGGCGGGCGCACGCACCTGGTGAGCCCGCAGATGGCGGCCGCGGCCGCAGTGGCAGGCCATTTCGTGGACATCCGTGATTGGGACATAGACGACTAAAGCTCATCCAGCAAATCCCTCTCCCAGCGGGAGAGGGTTGGGGTGAGGGAGAAGCATTGGTCTGATCGTCGGTTTGGTGGCTGATTTTCTGGATATCCTCTAACCTCGCACCGACCTGGGAGAATGCCAGTGGCCGACAAGTCCGGCATACGCATGCGCAACCCGCCGCCCGAGAAGCCCGGCGGCCAGGGACCGCCCGCGCCTGCTGCTTCACGGGGCATTTCGGGGCCGGAGCTACCCCAATCTCACGTCAAGGAGACCGTCTGGCGGCGCGTGACCGGCAGGCCGCAGCTTGAAGTGGCGATGCGGCAGCGGTTGCAGCCATACAGCTATGAGTCCAATTCGGGCACCCTCAAGTGGACGGTCGTGGGCCTCGTTGTATGGGCCGTCGCGGCAGCCGCACTCGCCTGGAGCGACCGCGACACGGTCAGCACCCTCATCGAGTTCGAATCGCAGGGCATACGGAGCATCCCACCCACGAGCATCCTGCCGGAGGAACTCTTCAAGTTCGCCAGCCTGGAAGGGATCGACTGCGCCAACCAGCAGGACTTGGCCGCCCCTACTCCCGGATGCGACCGTGTCCTCGACATACGTTTAAGGTTCACGCAGGCCCAGGACAGGTCCGACCTCATCTATGTGTCGCTCGTGGTGCTGCTCGTCGTCATCGCCTTCCCGTGGGGCACACTGGTACACCGGGCTGGCCGCAACCTGCTGACGCTCAAGTCCAACGACCAGCGCGTCAAGCCAGACTCGCTTGTGCTCTGGTCAGTGCTTTCAGTCGCCGCGTTCGTTGTGTTCGCGCCGTTCGGGCCGTTCGTGGTGGTCGGCGGCTGTGTGGCGATACTTGTATTGGCGCTCAAGGTCCTGCCCGGCCTGATCGAGCTTTCCAAGGGGAGCGACCCGGCAGTAAGGACGGACGATGGTCTGGCATGGAAACGAGATGGCACAGTCTCGCCTTCTGTCTACCTGTGGCTGGTCACGGTAGCCCTGGCCTTCATCCTGAACCCCATGTCAACGCTCCGCTTTTGGTCTGTCGCCCGCGAGGACTTGTCTGACCTGATAGTGGCGGTGGAGCGTCTGGTGTGGGCGGACCTGGTACTGGTGCTGCCTGCGTTCACGGGCATATACATGCTCCTTGACCTGCACCGGCGGCAGCAGGCGAGGCACGCCAGGGTCGGCCCGCTGGTGGTGACTCCGCCAAAGCCTGTCGACCCGATCGAAGAGGAGCTGAACAAGAACATCAGGGTGCGCGAGCAGAAAGATAGAAACCGCCGCAAATAAGCACGCGCTTCCCGTAGAAAGGCGCTTATGAGACCGTTCACTAAGCTGACAGGCACAGTGGCGCCGCTAGACAGGGCGAATGTGGACACCGACCAGATCATCCCCAAGCAGTTCCTGAAACGTATCGAGCGCACTGGTTTCGGCAAGTTCGCCTTCTTTGACTGGCGATACCTGGAAGACGGGGTGCCTAACCCGGACTTCATCCTGAACCGGCCGCAGTACCAGGACGCTAGCGTGCTAGTCACGGGCCGCAATTTTGGCTCCGGGTCGTCGCGCGAGCACGCGCCGTGGGCACTTGGCGAGATGGGTTTCAGGGCGGTCATCGCCCCCAGCTTCGCCGACATATTCCGCAGCAACTGCTATCAGAACGGCATGCTGCCCGTAGTCCTAACTGAGAAGGAAGTGGACACGGTCATGGCCAAAGCGCTCACGCGCAAGGGCTACAAGGTGACCGTTGACCTGGAGTCGCAGATGGTGACCGACTCTGATGGGTTCTCCGCCAATTTCGAGGTTGACCCCTACCGCAAGGAGTCGCTCTTGAAGGGCCTCGATGACATAGGGCGCACGCTACAGCACGCAGCCGAAATCGCGTCGTTCGAGAAGGTCCACCCGGCTCGCTGGTAGGGGCACGGCGCCTGCACCCCCGTCATTCCGGGCCGCAGCGAGGAATCTGGGGTGGAGCGGCCCTGCGACAAACCCAGGGCGAACGCTGCAAATCGGCTCGATGAAAATCACGGCGGGCATTCTTAACGGCGCCGCACCCCTGCGTAGACTCGCGGCGAGTAGAATCCCACGGCGGCATGCTCCACCGGAGGCGGGTCCATGAAGGCCATACAAGTCCACGCACAGGGCGGCCCGGACGTACTGAAACTGCAAGAGGTCCCCAAGCCCGCGCTATCGGCCGGACAGGTCCTGGTGCGCATCGAAGCCGCGGGGGTCAACTACGTTGACGTCTACAAGCGCAGCGCCATGAGCGCACAGTACAAGCAGCCGCTGCCGTTCATCCTCGGCCAGGAGGCTGCCGGTATCGTCGAGGCTGTCGCGCCCGACGTGAAGGACATGGCAAAAGGCGACCGCGTGGCCTTCAACGGCATAGACGGCTCCTATGCCGAGTATCAGGCCGTGCCGGCCGCAAAGGTCATCAAATTGCCGTCTGGCATTGATGTCAAGACCGCTGCCGCCGTGCTACTGCAGGGCATGACCGCGCACTACCTGGCATCGTCTACATACCCGCTCAAGTCCGGCGACTGGTGTCTGGTCCACGCTGCGGCAGGCGGAGTCGGGCTGTTGCTCACGCAGGTCGCTAAGATGCGCGGCGCACGCGTGATCGGCACAGTGTCTACGCCTGAAAAGGCGAAGCTGGCAAAGCAGGCAGGCGCAGACGAGGTCATCAATTACACCTCGCAGGACTTCGAGGCCGAGACGAAGCGCATCACCGGCGGCAAAGGCGTCCAGGCGGTATATGACTCGGTAGGCAAGACGACGTTCGACAAGAGCCTGAACTGTCTGGCGCCGAGGGGCGTGCTGGCGCTATACGGGACATCCAGCGGGCCGGTGCCGCCGGTGGACCTCAGCCAGCTCGGGCCCAAGGGGTCGCTGTTCATCACGCGGCCATCGCTCGTGCACCATACGCTGACGCGCGAGGAGCTGGTGCAGCGGTCGGGGGACATCTTCGGCTGGGTGAAAACAGGCAGGCTGAAGGTGCGCATTGATCAGACGTGGCCTCTTGCGCAGGCGGCCGACGCGCACCGCAAGCTCGAAAGCCGCCAGAGCACCGGCAAGCTGCTGCTCATCCCTTAGTAACTAACTCAAAACCCCTCTCCCAGCGGGAGACGGGCGCCCACAGCAGGTGGGCGCGGGTGAGGGAGAAGTCTGAACTTGAATGCTTGGTCTTCGATCTCTGCCAATGCACTCTTGGGATGGTCACTTAGTACGGCGCTTCTGACCGCGACTGGTCTTGCCGGGTCGCGGCCGCTGAGGTGACATGCCGGACGTCTTTGATAATGCGTTGCCTTCGGACATTAGCTGGTCCAGCACCTTCAGCTTCTCGGCGAACGACATCTTCCGTTCTTGCGCTGCCCTGCGCTCCTGGTCACTGATGAGCTCTTCCAGTAAGCGCTTCGTAACGCCGCCTGAGGATGCCGTCATGGCCCAACCTCCCAAACATCACTCACGCGTTTCTCTTGATGCCTTTCGCGCGCTACACTGTCCGTTCTCAGCCGGATACCGGGCGGCCCGGTATATCTGGCTTAGGGTCTGGCCCACCCTGGACCTGGCGCCGCACAACCTTGAAGGACTCAGACTATGGATGCACGGATAGCAGTGTTGGGCGGAGACGGCATCGGTCCCGAAGTGGTAGCCGAAGGCACGAAGGCGCTCGACGCCGTCAGCCGCAAGTACGGTCACAAGTTTAAGTATGTGTTCGCCGACGCGGGCGGCTGCTCCATTGACAAGTATAAGACGGCGCTAAGTGACGACGCGATGAACCTTGTGCTCGGCGCCGACGCAGTGCTTTTCGGCGCTGTAGGCGGGCCAAAGTGGGACGACCCCAAGGCGAAGGTCCGGCCAGAGCAGGGCATCCTGCGGCTACGGAAAGAGCTGGGCCTGTTCGCCAACCTGCGGCCGGTGAGGGTCTACCCGCAACTGATTGACGCCAGCCCCATAAAGCCGGACAGGCTGAAGGGCGTGGACTTCATCATCATCCGCGAGCTGACCGGCGGCCTCTATTTCGGCAAGCCGAAGAAACGCTGGCAGACCAGCCGCGGCCGTCGCGCAGTGGACACGCTGCTATACACCGAACAGGAGATCGAGCGCGTGGTGCGCATTGGCTTCGAATTGGCCCGCACGCGCCGCAAAAGGCTCCACTCCCTTGACAAGATGAACGTCATGGAGTCGTCCAGGCTATGGCGTGAAGTGGCGACGGAGGTCGGGGAGGAGTACCCGGACGTCCATCTCACGCACATGCTGGCAGACAACGCTGCCATGCAGATCATCTCGAACCCTGCCGCATTTGACGTGATCGTTACTGAAAACACGTTCGGAGACATCCTGTCGGATGAGGCGGCGGTAGTCGGCGGCTCAATGGGTATGCTGCCTTCCGCCAGCCTGTCCAGCCTGCCGCCAAAGAACGGCCGCAGGCCACGGCGCGGCGGCAAGCCAGCGCTGTATGAGCCCATCCACGGCTCTGCGCCAGACATCGCAGGCGCAGGCGTCGCCAACCCCATCGCCGCCATATTGAGCGCCGCGATGATGCTGCGGTGGTCGTTCGCCATGCACGAGGAAGCGGATGATATTGAGAAGGCTGTTGAGGGCGTCCTGTCAGACGGCTGCCGTACCCGCGACATCGCCAAGCCTGGCGACCCTACTCTGCGCACGCGCAAAATGGGGGACCTGATCGCAGGCCGGGTGGGGTGAAGGCGTCTGAGGGCAGGCCCACAGCCCACGCTGTGGCGGCAGTAGGACAAATGTCCCCGCAATGAACGTCCCAGGCGAGCCTCTGCTCTCGCCATGCTTGTTGCTGGCTTCGATTTCACCCCCTTGGAGAGGCCCGGAACACTCGCTGCCCTGGCCCGGCGTGAAGCTGTACCGGCTGGGCAGGGACGCGCTTGCGGCGGCTGTGGCGACGCTCCGTCCCGGCCTCGTGCTCATGCCCGCATACGTCTGCCGCGAGGCCGCTGAAGGGCTGCTCCTTGCCGGGCGGGAGGTGCGTTATTACGCACTCGGCCCTGCCCTCAACCCCGACTGGGCCGTACTCGACACCTTGCCCACTGACGCCGCCGCGCTTGTGCTGGTCCACTACTTCGGCTTCCCTGCAGATACAGCCGCGGCGAGGCGTTGGTGCGATGAGCGCGGCGTAGCATTGATTGAAGACTGCGCGCACTCGTTCCTTGGCACAGTTGAAGGCCGGCGGGCGGGGTCGCACGGAGACTTCGCAGTCTTCTCGTTCAGGAAGCACTTGCCGGTGGCGTCAGGGGCAGCGCTGGTTATTCATCGGCCTGCGGACGGATATGTGCCCCTCACCCACGCCCCGGCAAGTCCGGGTGGACTCGGGTTGTTGCCTGCACTGCGCAAGGCCGCCGCGTGGGCAGTGTTCGTGAGCGGCTCGGCGAGGCTGCGCGTGTGGTTTGCGCCCGCACTTTCTGATGAGCGCGGGTTGCAGGCGGCCAAACCTGGCGACGGTCCGGGGATGGACTGGACGACCCGACGCGTTGTCGCCCGGCTGTCGGGGCGTTTCGACCGTATTGCTCGGAGGAGGAGGGAGAACTACGTGCTACTTGAGCGCGAACTCTCCGGATGCGCTGGAGTCACGTCGCTCCTCGGCCCCCTGCCTGTCGGCGCAGTGCCGTGGGGGTTCCCGCTGCGGGTGGAGCGCGGCCCAAAACTGAGAGACGGCCTGCTCGCCACGTTACTTCACGAAGGCATAGGCGCGTGGTCTTGGCCTGATCTGCCAGAAGAGGTGACTGAGGCAACGTTCCCTGCGGAGTGGCGGTTGGCGCAGGAGACCGTAGCGCTGCCCGTGCACCAGGACCTGTCGCCAGCGCAGGTCCAGCACATTGCAGACACCGTCGCGGCGTGGGCGCTGACGTGACGGGCAGGTCGGCGCCTCACGCCTTCTTGGGCACCTCTGACATGAGGCAGACGAAATTGTCCTCCGTGTCCTTGAATCCGGCCAGCCATAGCTCGTGGCGAGAGTCCTGGTGCACGATATGCGGCTTGTCAGTGAACTTCACGCCGCGTTTCTGCAGCTCGGCATGTGCTGCGGCTATGTCAGGGACGCGGTAGTAGATGGTGGACGTGTGATCGAACTCCGGCTTTTCAGGCTTCGAAAGGAACAGCCGCACCCCGCCTGCATCGAAAAATGCCATGCCGGGGGCCTTGAAGAGGAACTTCATCCCCAGCATGTCCTTGTAAAAGGCCGCGGCGCAGTCAACGTCCTTGACTGATATGTGGATTTGTCCGATCTGCGATAGACCAAGCCGTTCTGCGGGCATGGATCTCCTCCGAAGCGCATCAAGCCCAAGGCCGCCAGGAAGACGACAGGCTACCACCGGGCACACAGTAACTGGGGCGAGCGCTTATCGCCTATCATGCGGCGGTGGACCGCCCCCTGATATCGGCGTCAATACTTGGCGCAGACTTCGCCCGCCTTGGGGACGAGGTGCGCGCCGCGGAAGCCGCCGGGTGCGCGGAGCTGCACTTCGACGTCATGGACGGGCGTTTCGTGCCCAACATTTCCATCGGCGTGCCGGTACTGGAGGCGATCAGGCCCCTGACCAGGCTTCCCATAGACGTCCACATGATGGTCGAGGAGCCGGGCCGCTTCGCCATGGCATTTGCGAAGGCCGGCGGGACGATGTTCACGGTACACTTCGAGGCTTGTGCGGACGTGCGTGCGACGCTGCGCTCAACGCGCAAGGCCGGCATGAGGGTGGGCCTGTCGATCAAGCCTGCGACTCCGGTGAAGGCCATCGAGGGCTTGCTTGGCGAGGTGGACCGCGTGCTGGTGATGAGCGTGGAGCCGGGCTTCGGCGGCCAGAAATTCATGGCCGAGTCGCTTCCAAAAATATCGGAGCTGCGACGGCTGAAGGATGCCCGCGACCTGGGATTTGAAGTGGCTGTTGACGGCGGGGTCAAGTCCGACACCTCGCCTGCCGCGCTCCGCGCAGGCGCCGAGGTGCTCATATCTGGAACAGGCCTTTTCAGGCATAAGCTAGGGATTGCGGCCGCAGTCAAGGCGCTCAGGTCCACCTAACATGCCTTTGCTAGATGAAGTGCTCGCCAACAACGCACGGTTTGTCGCCGAGAGGCAAGGTGCGCTCACTCGGACGCCAGCCAGAAGAATCGTAATCTTCACCTGCATGGACACGCGCCTCGTCGAGTTCCTGGAACCTGCCATGGGGATAAGGCGCGGCGATGCCAAGGTGATCAAAAACGCGGGCACGGCCGTGCTAGACCCATTTGGAGGGGTCATCCGGAGCCTGGTCGTCGCGATTTATGCACTTGGCTGTGAGGAGGTTTTCGTTATCGGTCACCTCGATTGCGGCATGGCGCAGCTCGACCACGCTGCCGTCGAGAAGCGCATGTTGGCCACGGGTGTCTCCAGTGAGGCGATCGCTGCGCTCAAGCCCGGGCTTGCGGAATGGCTTGGCGGCTTCAAGGACGTGCACGGGAACGTCCGGAACGTCGTCGGCCTGCTCCGGCGCAACCCCTTGATCACGGCGGGCGTGCCTGTCCACGGGCTAATGTTTGACCCCAACAGCGGACGGCTTGAGCTGCTAGAGGACGGCTACAGGGCCATTCCGCCCGGCGGGGCGCGGCGCCGGAGGTAACATTCCGCGGCCAGACCTAGCGCCACCACCTTACGTCCCTCGGAGGATGAAGTTGAAAATCACAGAAATCAAGACGTCCATCATGTACGGCATCCACCGTAACTGGCTGCTCGTGAAGGTGCTGACTGACGAGGGCGTCCACGGCTGGGGCGAGGGCACCCTTGAAGGGCACGAGAAGGCAGTCGAGCAGGGTGTCCACCACCTCTTCCCGCGCATAGAGGGCAAGGACCCCACACGCATCGAGCACATCTGGCAAATCATGTACCGGCACGGCTTCTGGCGCGGCGGCATGGTGATGGGATCGGCCATGTCTGCCATAGACATGGCTCTGTGGGACATCACGGGCAAGGTCTACGGCCAACCTGTCTACAAACTGCTCGGCGGCGCCGTCCGCGACCGGGTGCGCGCCTACACGCACGCCCAGGACCTGAGACAGGCAGTTGAATTCGTGGACAAGGCGGGCGGGTTCACCGCGTTCAAGACGGGCGGCTGGGTGGTGGGGAAGTCCAGCTGGATAGAGCGGGACGAGCCGGACGGACTGCACGAGAAGATCAAGGCGATGCGCAAGGCCGTCGGCCCCAACGTGGACATCATGGTTGACAACCACGGCCGCAACAGACCATCGCAGGCCATCCGCAAGATGAAAGCCGTCGAGGAGTTCAAGCTGCTCTTCTTCGAGGAGCCCGTGCCGCCTGAGAACCTCGACGAATTCGCCATCGTCCGCAATGCCGGCTACAACGGGGACATCGCCACCGGCGAGCGGATGTATTTTCGCTGGGGCTTCCGCGACCTGCTGCGACGCGGCCTGGTGGACGTGATACAGCCAGACATCGCTCACTGCGGAGGCATCTCGGAGATCAGGCGGATCGCCAGCATGGCTGAGATAGAGCACGTCAAGTTTGCGCCGCACAACCCCAACGGGCCCATCGCCGCCGCGGCCAGCGTACACGTGTGCGCGGCCGCGCCGAACTTTTTGATCCTTGAGACAGCGCGGGACATGCCCTGGCACAACAAGGTCCAGAAACCGCCTCTTGTCATAAAGGACGGGTACTACGAGCTGCCTACGAAGCCCGGCCTCGGCGTCGATCTGGACGAGAAGGTTATCGCCAGCAGGCCGTATTCACCGCGCCCTGGCGGAGGCTCGTGGAATGCGGAAGACAACTCCGTCGCGGACGTGTGAGAACGAGGAACAAAGATTACGCAGATTTCACAGGTTCGAAGATAAGATACTTGCAGATCGAATGTTGTCGGGCGCGAGTTTGTGCAGCATCCAATGGAACTATCGGGAATGATCTACTTGACGCAGTGTTCGCCTTTCACTCCCTCTCCCCTTGAGGGAGAGGGCTTGTTCGCCTTTCATCCCCTCTCCCCTTGAGGGAGAGGGCTTGTTCGCCTTTCACCCCCTCTCCCCTTGAGGGAGAGGGCTGGGGTGAGGGGTGCGTTTGAGCAAACGCGAGGTCAGGACTTCTCCCTCACCCTTATCCTCTCCCGCTGGGAGAGGGGACAAGACACCGCCCTGCGTGA
>Ga0187892_10001307_pt1 | contig 57585 bp, 64 predicted proteins | sample MA1701073metaG_FD_139345 | JGI IMG/M metagenome (GOLD analysis project Ga0187892, IMG submission 139345) | Bio-ooze microbial communities from a basaltic lava cave in the Kipuka Kanohina Cave System on the Island of Hawaii, USA - MA170107-3 metaG ...
CACCACAGCAAAAGCCTGTAGCAATTGGCGCTGACGGTGCAGAAGATTCTCAAGATTCAGATTGGCTTAGAAGGATGTCATCCCAATAAGAAAACTGAATAGGAAATAACAGGTTCGCTCCCAACCTCCTTTATCTACAAGCAAATCTTTTTTTGACCAGGCAAGAGATCTTGCTTATTGACTTCAGAGAGTTATCTTATAGGACTGGGACATAACGACCATGAGACACGAAAGAGGGCACAAGCTGATTTTATAGCATTTTGGGCCGAACAAGCTAAAAACTTACACTGGTTTGAGGAGTGGGAACGTACGCTAGAATGGCATGCACCGTTTGCTAAGTGGTTTGTGGGTGGGAAACTCAATGCATCATACAATGCCTTAGACGTACACCAACAAAAGCGAGGAACAAAACCCGCCATATTGTGGGAAGGAGAACGTGGAGAAAGCCGTGTTCTAACATATCACGATCTATGGGTTGAAGTTAACAAGTTTTCAAATGCACTGAAATCCCTTGGAGCAAAGAAGGGCGATAGGGTTACAATCTATCTCCCGATGGTGCCAGAGCTAATCGTATCAATGTTAGCATGTGCAAGAATTGGAGCAACACATACCGTAGTTTTTTCTGGATTTAGTGCCAAGTCATTAAGAGATAGAATAGAAGATTCAAAATCTAAAATTGTAATAACTGCAGATGGCGGATTGCGACGTGGTGATATTGTAAAATTAAAAGAAGTGGTTGACGAAGCAATATCTGGTTTTGATTTTGTACAAAATGTGATCGTACTAGAGCGAGCAAAAAACCAGATCACATTAAATCAGAAAGACAAGATATGGCACGATCTTATGAAAAGTGCGTCACCAATATGTGAACCAGAAAAACTAGAAAGCATACATCCGTTATACATACTCTATACCTCTGGTACAACAGGAAAACCAAAAGGTGTGCTGCACGGCACTGGTGGATATCTTACCCATCTGTATTCTACATTCAAGTGGATTTTTGACATAAAAGACTCTGATGTATATTTCTGCACAGCTGACATTGGATGGGTTACAGGCCACAGCTATGTAGCTTACGGGCCACTATTGCATGGTGCAACCCAAGTGATGTATGAAGGAGCTCCTGACTATCCAACTTCAGCACGAATGTGGGAAATAATTCAAAAGTATAAGGTAACAATATTCTATACCACGCCTACGGCACTTCGTATGTTCATGAAGTTTGGTGACTCGATCCCAAATTCGTATGACCTTTCAACACTACGTCTTCTTGGAACAGTTGGCGAGCCAATTAACCCGGAGGTCTGGAAGTGGTATTATAAGACTATAGGAAAAGAAAGATGTCCAATTGTAGATACATGGTGGCAAACAGAAACAGGAGGTGCTATGATAACTTCGCTGCCTGGGATTGAAACCATACCGCTAAAGCCTGGTTCTGCAACTATGCCAATTCCAGGACTAGACATGGCAGTTGTAGATGAATCAGGAAAAGAACTGCCTGCTGAAACCAAAGGATATCTTGTGGTTAGAAACCCATGGCCTGGGATGCTCTTGACATTGTGGGGTGATGATGAAAAATACAAATCAGTGTATTGGTCAAAATACAAAAACACCTACTATCCAGGAGATTATGCAATAAAAGACAAAGATGGATATTTCTGGTTGCTTGGAAGGGCAGATGATGTGCTAAAGATTGCAGGTCACAGACTTGGCACCGCTGAGCTTGAAAGCGGATTTGTTTCACATAAATCAGTGGCAGAAGCTGCGGTGTGCGGCATTCCACATGATGTAAAAGGAGAAGCAATAATTGCATTTTTGGTTCTAAAAGAAGGCGTTACTCCCAACGAAAATTTGAAAAACGAGATTGTAAGCCACATAAGAAATGTAGTAGGTCCTATAGCCACACCAGATCAGCTCTATTTTGTAACGAAGTTGCCAAAGACACGCAGTGGCAAAATAATGAGAAGACTGCTTAAATCCATAGCAAAAGGGGATGAGGTTGGGGATGTTAGCACCCTTGAAAACGAGGCTGCAGTAAGCGAGGTGCAGGCTGCCTTTGAGGAGCTAAAACTATCAATTCAAAAGGGCAGTACTAAATAGAGATTATCTCAAGCTTAGAATTTTCCGTAATGCCAAATTTTTCTATAAACCCAGCAGTAACTTCTAAAACATACTGCGCTTTCTTTCCAGATGCATTTTGGAAGGTGCAAACTGCGGTTTCAAGTGCAGACTTGCATGGTTGTGCGTTTTTTTCTATATGGACGACATTTCCATCTTTATCAAACCATACTAGGTCTAATGGAAACTGCATGTTTAACATCCACATGGAGCGTACTTGTTCGTCATTAAACACAAAAAGCATTCCTTGGTTGTAAGGGAGTTGTTCTCTGAACATCAAACCTCTTGTACGTGTAGCATCAGTATCTGCTATCTCAACATCTAATACGACATCATCAACTTTGATCATCCCACGAGGAAAGTCAACTGATTCAAGCTTAGAATCACTTGGAATTGTTAACACTCCAACCACGCCAATTATGAACGCTGCAATTGAAATGGGGATTAGGACTTGTGCTTTTGATGCCACAAGATAAGAAGAAAAAGTTCTAGTTAAAAACTAACGGCTCTAGTTAACTGCATCTTTGAAATCTCTAATTGATCCAATTGTGCTCTTTGTGTGATGTCCCACATCGGCAATTGTAGAACTATTGTAAACTCTATCAAGATATTTGCCACCAAGTATCATAGGAGCGCCTATTGCATTTGTTATGCCGGTTGGTTCCGGAATCCAAAACACTATCCAGCCAATTTTTTGTAACTTTTTACCTGGCGAAGGTGCACGTTGTAACGCCCCTAATGAACGCGCAGTCCCACTGTCGTCAATCTTTGCTAATCCAGAATAAACCTCAGCTCTTCTTTTGGCTGATTCTGTAATCCGTTTAATTCTATGAATACTCTTATGGTAATTCTCGTTCATTCTCCTGAATTGTTGCATTAATAGTTAAAATTCCATGCTAAAGATCAATCACAATGTGGTAAACATTTCTTATATGAGGAAATAGATTATATCATTCAAGGAATCATCATCACAAGTACTTGAAGAAACAAAGCAATGAAAGACTAGAATCCATAAAGGAAGCCCATAGGTCAGGAAAGGGTGATTCTAACACAAGAATTGAAGACTATCTTGAAGTGATTTCAGAGTTAGTAGAGCTGAAAGGATATGCAAATACTATTGATATATCACGATACATGAACGTGAGTGCGCCCAGCGTTACAAAGATGCTACAAAGACTTGATGAAAACGGCTATCTGGAATATGAAAAGTATCGTGGAATTAATCTGACCACAAAAGGAAATGCACTGGCTGATGCTGTAAGGCAAAAACATGGAATTTTGCTAGAATTTTTCATGATGCTTGGTATAGACTACAATGCGGCAAATCAAGATGCAGAAGGAATGGAACATCACCTGAATCCAAAAACAATAAAACAACTACGAAAATTTGTCACATTCCTGAAAGCAAATCCAAAAGTTCTTGACAGCTTTGAATAGTTAACGGTGAACTAGTACCTTTATGTCATGTTTTGCCATGGCCGCGCTGATTAACCTTTTCCCAGAATCGGATCTCTTTGAAATTTTTATTTTACCCTTCTTACCTATATGTGCAGATAACAGATACTGGTCTTTTACATAAATGTCTGCATACATACCAGTTTTGCCATTGTCAAGCTCAAGCACTAAAGAATTTCCAGACTCTGAAAGTTCAAAGTTAGTTTCATTGCCAAAGGAGTGAACTTTTGGTTCAACATCTATATGAACTCCAAGATTCTTTTCAAGTTCATTTATTGTAGAGCCACCACGTCCAATTATGGATGGCATAACATCTTTGTCAACTCTTACCTGTATACTGTTGTTTGAAAGAATCTCAATCTCTGCGTCTGGGTCAAACCTGCGTATAGTTTCTTTTATCTTTGCTTCAGCCAATCTCTCTATGCCACCACTTTTTGCCTCCTTTGAGATTGGGATTACAACGTTTTCCTCACCGTATGTATAGATCTCATATTCCAAGGTTCGATTCTCAAAGTTGCGCACTTCGATTACTGGTCTTGCAAGATCTTGTTCTGTCATTCCAGTTGGCACTTTCACCTTAAAGTCAAGCTCGTATACCTGGGCAATATCTCCACCCTTTACAAATATCACCGTGTCTAAAATGTGAGGAATCATACCAAGCTCTACTTTTCCTATGAATCTTTGAATGGCATCAAGTGGTGCATTTGCATGAACTACCCCTACCATTCCCACCCCTGCCAATCTCAAATCTGCAAAGACTTGAAAATCACGAAATCTTCTTACTTCATCAAAGATGGTGTAGTCTGGTCTAACTAGCAACAATATGTCTGCAGAATTTTCAAAGCTACCATCAAGTTGAGTGTACTGCGTAACTTTATCTCCAACTTGAAGATCCCTCGGTGATTCAAAGGTCTTGACAATCTTTCCTTTTTGTGAATAAAAGTCAGCAAGACTAGAAGCAAAAGTGCTTTTCCCGGAACCAGGAGGTCCTGAAATAAGAATGCCTTCAGCTTTTTCAGAAAATCTTGTCATTAGCTTTTCTGATATCGTATATTGCTCCATTGAAAGTTTCACTATTGGATGCACTATGGTAATTTCATAATTATCCGAAAAAGGAGGATGAGTTATTGCTATTCTAAAATCTTTATATTGAATAACAAGTGCGCCCGACTTTGAAATTTCAATCGCTCCTGATTGGTTAACTCTTGAAGCTTCCAAAATCTGTGTTGTTATTGAGCTAAGATAGGTTTTTGTGAGAATGGCATCATCAAGTTCCACAAGTGTAAACGCGCCAGGCTTTCCACGTTTCACCATGGGCTTTATTCCTTCTTTTAGATGCACACTCATTGTTTGAGGATCAAAAAACCTCTCAAACTCCAGATTTGTAGTCTTGACATCAGGTTTTGAATAGCTAGTCTTGATTCCTTCTGCTTCTGCAACAAGTGCTTGAACATAATCCGCAGTGTAGAAAGTAGCATTATTTTTCTTTGCAACATCTTTTATTATCGCATCAATACGGCCACTGCGTGCAAGTCTAATGTCATCCATACTGGGTCTTTCGCCCTCAAATCTTAATGCGATGTTGTGCTGCTCAGAAAGCTGGCGTATTTTTTTGATCTCTTCCAATCCAACAAAGCCATATTCTTTGTTGCGTGAAGCTTGAGCCTGAAGCTCGTCAAGCACCGCTACCGGAATAATTATCTCACAATCTTTTAGATTTCCAGCTTCAATTAGTTTGGCTATTTCGCCGTCTATTATAATGCTGGTATCAACGACAATCTTTTCCATCATCTAGTCAGGTTCTTTTGCGCTTTTTATTCATACCTCTAGAAATCCTATATAATTAATTCATGTTGGTACCACAATATGGTATGATTTCAATTGGTGAGAATTAATGACAATCTCAATAGAGGGATTCTTTCTATGGTTAGGTTCGCTATCATTTTGGGATCTACTTGTGATCTTACTTGTTCCGGCCATAGTTGACTATTCCAGATCATTTGGCAAGTCGACATTTCTTTTATTGTATAATATAAAAGAACGAAAGAAACGAAAGTTAAGATCAACGTTACATCCAAGCTTCAAAATTTCGTTATTAATACCTGCACATAACGAAGAGGCTGGAATAAGACATGCATTAGAGGCTGCAATTGATGCAACATACTCAAATAAGGAAATCATAGTAATTGACGACGGTTCCACCGACAACACATACAAAATTGCACAAGAATTTACTCAGAAAAAATTAATTAAGCTCGTTCGTCGTGAGAAGGCTTCAGGTTCAAAAGCCTCTGCATTGAATTATGGGGCGGCGTACGCAATAGGCGACGTTTTGATGAGTATCGATGGTGACACAATTATTGAAAGAAAATCATTAGATGAGATTGCAAAGTATTTCGAAGATAAAAATGTCATAGCTGTCTCCGGAAATGTGAGGATCACCAGTGGAGATAATGGCGTACAGAATCTATTGACCAAACTTCAATCCTACGAATATCTTATTGCAATGGAAATGGGAAGGAGATACAACTCAATTCTAAATAGCTTACTAATAATTTCTGGCGCATTTGGCGCATTTAGAAAAGAAATTTTCAGTGGTGTTGGTATGTATGATAAAGATACAATTACTGAAGATTTTGATTTAACAGTTAAAGTAAGAAAATCTGGAGGAAGATTAGCATTTGCGACGGAAGGTGTCTCTTGGACCTTCTGTCCTAACAACTGGAAGGCTTGGTGGAGGCAAAGGATCCGCTGGTCGCATGGACAGATGGCAACGCTGATCAAGCACAAGGATATACTGTGGACCAGAGGTTACCGCTCTGCATTAATAATGTCGATTTATGATATGTGGATAATGGATGAAATTTTCTTGGTGTTAAGGTTTGTTTGGTTTCCTTTCCTAGCGTTCCAGTTCATAGACGTGCTTGCATATCTTTTTACTTTATTTTTTATGATTTACATGGTATCTGAGACATTCGTGCTCGTTTCAGCTGGGATACTATCGCCACGAAAACAAGATCTAAGACTGGCATATCTCGCACCATTAATGGTGTTCTTCTATAGGCCACTTTACAGTTTACTTAGATTCACGGCGTTTATCACATGGATCTTTGGGAAGAGTGTAAAATGGTAAGACATTCTGTCTTGAAATTCGTTATACTCTGTTGCACTGTTTTGCTAATGTCTTCTTTGTTGCCAGCAAACGCAATTGAAACTGGGCAGGCAGAGATAGTTCTCACTGATATCTGGCTAGAACCAGAGCATCCACAAGCAGGAGATAAAGTAACAATCTTTGGGAATGTATACAATGGCGGGACTTATAGAACCGAATATTACGCGCAAGTTGTAACTGTCGGTTTTTTAATAGATGGAGAATTACGAAAGATTGCTGAACTTGGCAATATCAACCCCGGCGCATCAAACAATGTAAAAATCTCTTCAGGCCCTATCTGGGATGCCGAGTGGGGTGCGCACAACATGACAGTTATTATAGATTATCATAACACACTGCCTGACCAGTATGATAATCCAAACAACAATGTCATAAAAAAGACCTTTCAAATTGAACCTGTAAAACCATCTCAAATTTCTCTTGACATATTGCCATCTTACGTAATTTCAAAAAAAGATTCTCTTATTGCTATAAATGGCAGCCTTACAGACTCTAATTCTGGAACTCTATTAGTTAACAAAAATATTATTTTGATGATAGGAGATTCAAGGCATCCTCTAATAACTGATAAGGGCGGGAAATTTGTTATAACAAAGGCAATCACTTTCTCAGAAGAAAAACTGTTGGTAACTGCTTCATTTGATGGAGACTTCCCTTACCTTCCAACAAACTACACAAGTTATGTGTTTAATTTGCCGCCTTCAAAGGAGACTGCTGCACTTGTATTAAAAATTAAAGATCCTACGGCCAAATATGATTTTCTTGATTTACCTTCAGAGATAGCTGTCTTCCAAGATTCTTATGATAATTTATACGTAAAAATTTCCACTGGCAAAAAGGGAGTCTTACTTGACAACAGCACTGCATGGCTTGGTCTGCCTGGAAACCATTATTATCTTGAAGAAATCTATGTCAACGGAAGATTCTTTTTTGCAACTGATTGGAAACAAATTCCTGAAAAGCGTGTCATACAAGAAAATATTTACATTCCAGAAACCGCCCAAATTCGGTTCCATGTAACAGATGCAAACAACAATCCGTTATCTGATACGACAGTTAAAAATTGGATTTATTCTGCAAAGACAGATGAAACTGGTTTTACTGCATGGATTGATATGTTGCCAACTAAAACCAAAAATGAACCCTATGTTGCAGTTGGTTCTACAAGTGATGGAAGGATAATCCAATCTGAACCATTCTTTGTAACTGCGGGAGAGCGAAAAATCATCGAAATCGAAGCACAAGAACCCGAAGTAACAATTCCATCATGGATCAGAAACAACGCAAAATGGTGGTCAGAAGGGTCCATTGGTGATAAGGACTTTGCATCAGGCATACAATACCTAATGGAGCAAAAAATAATTGTAATTCCAACAACCAGTGTAGGAGCAGAGTCATCTCAACAAATTCCACAGTGGGTAAAAAACAACGCAAAATGGTGGTCGGAGGGACAAATATCAGATGGCGACTTTGTTTTAGGGCTACAATACCTAATTCAAATCGGTGTAATACGCGTATGAAGTTTTGATCATGAAACCATAACCATATCGTGTGGGATATCGTATTTTCCAATAAAACAGTAATATAATTAAAATCGGCAGAGAACGTTAGACTATGACATCTGCATCACAAAAGAAGAGTATTTTGATAATAGAGGATAGCCTTGCAGTTGCTACTCTAATACAAGACTTTCTAAAGAAACTTGGCTATCAAGATGTCCGTCTTTGTGATAGTGGTAGGACTGGAATACAAGTTTTTGAAGAGCTTGTCAAGACAGGTAAATTACCAATCGTACTACTTGATTATAGCTTGCCAGACATGAATGCCGATGCGGTGATGTCAGAGATATTTGCAATGCGCCCAGATACCAAAGTGATAATAGAAAGCGCAAATGAAAAGAGCGACGACACTATCAAGAACGTTCTCAGATATGGCGCCTATGAGTATATTGAGAAACCAATCAGGTTTGACAATCTAAGAAACACAATGCAGATACTTGAGGAGGAAGACAAGATTCTTGAGAACAAACCTCAAGACACGAACAAGCAAATTGGTTCTCTTTTAAATTCGTCTGTACAGATTAGCTTGGCAAGAATTTCTGAGTACTGTAACATGGAAAAGGAAGAGGCCTTGGAACATTTGCAGCAATTAGAATCAGATGGCAAAGTCGTTCGTCTTGAAAACATTAAAGAAATTTCATGTAGCACGTGTGGCTCGGTAAAAGTAGGGCAGATCTTTCATTGCCCTTCCTGTAACAGCCCAAATTTCAAACATGGTAAGCTAATCGAGCACTTCAAATGTGGTAACGTCACTCTAGAAGAATCATACAAGAATAACATTTGTCCAAAATGCCACAAAGAAATTAAGACAATTGGAGTGGATTACAAGGTTTTGGAAAACTACTATATATGTACTGATTGTGGCGATAAATTTGCAGAACCATCACAGGAGTATCTCTGCTTGCACTGTAACAACAGATTCAAGCTTGATCAAGCGAAATGGACAACAAGTGAAGGCTTTAGAGCACTTAATTTGTAATTTCAGCTTGCTCATCAAGTGCCATTGCAATTGCCGTTGTCACTTGTTCCAAATCAAAAGGCTTGATTAAATACGCCAACGCTCCTTCTTCAGTACACTGAGTAATTGTATCAAGGCTGTCACTTGCAGTTATCATAACAATTTTTGCATTCGGATTAGTTGCAATTATTTCCTTAAGCGCATCTAGACCATCCTTTTTTGGCATGGCTATGTCTAACAGCAGAACATCAGGTTTTATTTCATTGAATTTTTTTACTGCGTCCTCTCCGTTGACTGCTTCAGCTACAATTTTATGATTTCCAAATTTCAGTAAATCTTTTAGAAGCAGCCTGATCTCATCTGAATCTTCAGCAACCATTATGTTTGCCATGCTTGAACAAAGTAACACAATTTTCTATTTAAGGAAAGGTATGTAATAGTACTATATTACAAAAGGTCTGCATAATTCATGACGTCTCATCATGACACCATTATCATCAACTCGTAGACACAGCATTGAGATGTAACAACAAAATACACATGAATAGTCAAAATGAAGGAGTGGATTTAGTACAAATAATTTTTACGAGTGTTGATCAAGCGACTTTGAAATAATCTTTAACACCTGATCAAAGTCAAAAGGTTTCAATACATATGCCAACGCGCCGGCTTTAAGGCAGTCTTGCATTGTTTTAAGGTTATCACTTGCAGTAACCATAACAATTTTTGCATTTGGATTTGTTGCAATTATTTGCTTAACCGCATCTAAACCATCCAGTTTTGGCATAGCCAAATCTAATAATAATAAATCTGGTTTTGTGGCATTAAATTTCTCAACAGCTTCTGCCCCATTAGATGCTTCAGCTACCATTTCGTGATGACCTATGTCTAGGATATCTTTCAAAACCATTCTAATTGCGTCCGAATCATCAGCAATCATTACACGAGCCATGACTTTACCAAATAATTGATTTTTTACTATTTAAGGACAGACATGTATTAGTGATCCAAAATGTCAGGAAAAGTTTGTCGTAGTTTATTCTTAAATTCAGTCACATTCACAGTGCTGGTGCCATTGAAGATCTCTTTCATAACATAATTGGATTCTACAAAGATTTGACAGGTCCCTATGAGAGTTCCCTTTGTTATAATGTGTTTTAGTATTGTATCAGTCATCTTAGCAATCTCGCCCACGTCATTTTGTCCCATCATGGGTGCAAGACCTTTTATTTTGTGAAGATGCTTTTCAATATTGACACCATTATTGGAAATATCATTATCATTACTGCATGATGAAAGAATTTTGTGTAATCCTTCTAACTCTTCTTGGATCTCTTTTCTAGCAATTCTTAAGAAATTATCAGACAATGCAACCTTCCTGTTAGTCAAATTGAATAATAGCTTTTATAGGCTTTATCATAACACAAACAAAATAGATGAAAATCATTCATAAGACGTATTTCTTACTAGCTGTAATAATTGCCGTTGCATCTATCAATTTATTTCTACTTTTAGCAACAGAGAACGAAACTGAAGCTGATTCAAATGCCATTATTAGCGCAACTGATCTTAAAGCCACAACGGAAAGAATTACGGGCAGTGCAAACGCAGTAGCAGCAGGAGATCAGGACGCTAGAGAAAGACTACAATCTAGATTAGAAATCTTTGACACTATTTTACATACGCTACAAACTGGCGGTCTGTTAAACAATAATCAAATAGCAGCTGTACCGGATGAGCTTAGAAGCGACTCTGAAAAAATTACTATTTCATGGGATTCATACAAAAAGAAAGCCGAAACAATAACCGTAGAACCGGTCTTTAACAACGAAGTGAAAGAAGCTTTAAAATATGTTTTAGAAAAAAATGGTGAACTAGTTATACAAACAAATCAGATTGAAAGTGATCTTTTACTACTTGACAGGAATTATAACCGACACAAAGAAATATCGATGGAGCTTGTAGAACTTGCAAACTCAATTGGAGAAAATACCCTACGTATTTCAATTGGAGAGGAAGGGGATCTTCAAGCCACAATTAAGAATGATAGAATACTTTTTGAGGCAAATCTTAGAAAACTACTACAAATTCCACTTACGGGTTTAGAAATAGAAGGTCTTCAAATAGAATCTGAAAATCTAGAACCTATTCCTAGAGAAAATTCTGCCACACTAAGAAACCTGGATCCTTTGTGGGAGGCTATTCAGCTGAAATTACGGACAATAGAGTCTAATTCTTTAATTTCAACAAAATTTGGTACCGCGTTGAGTGAACTACGAGCTGAACGAGAAACTATGCTATCTTTAATTGATAAACTAGTGGACAACTGGCAAGCCGTGGTAGATAAAAAAGAAAGTGAAAAGTCAGTTATTGTGCAGGGACTTCTCGTCGTAGATATTGGTGTTTTTATTATAGTGTTAATATCAATCAGAAGATCATTAAATCCATTAAATTCACTTGTTGTGGCTCTTTCACGTATCAAAGAAGGAATCTATGGAGAAAAAATTGAATACAAATCAAAAGACGAGATTGGTTTACTTGCTGAAACATTTAACATCATGTCAGCTACAATAAAACAAAAGGAAGCAGAAGCAAAAAAAATCGAAATAGCAAAAGATGAATTTCTTGCCATGATCACGCATGAACTGAAAACTCCCTTGGTGCCCATACAAGGATATGCAGATATTTTACTTGGAGGACACTTGGGTCAACTTAACAAAAATCAAAAAGAAAGAATAGAAATAATCAAATCAAGTTCTGCATCCCTTTTACAGCTAATATCAGATTTACTTGATGCACAAAAATTAGAACTAGGTCAACTGCGCATTAAGGCACAGACTAACAATATCAAACGTACAATAGAAAAAACAATCGCAGTAATGGTACCACAAGCAATGTTAGACCAAATTGAATTGACACATAACGCAAAAGAAGACATTTACGCATTATATGATTATGAACGTATTAGCCAGGTTATTACTAATCTGATAAAAAATGGCTTAAAGGCAGTACAACCTAAAACAGGCAAGGTTGAAGTTCTCTTGGAAGACTCTCAAAACGACATAAAAATCTCAGTTAGGGACAATGGAAGAGGTATTCCAGCTGATGCCATAAACAAAATCTTTAGAAAATTCTATCAAGTGGACACCTCTACCACTAGAGAGAAAGGTGGCAGTGGGCTTGGGCTATCAATCTGTAAGGGTATAATAGAAACACATGGTAGTCACATCGGCGTTGAAAGCGAGCTTGGCCGTGGATCTACGTTTTCATTCACTCTTCCCAAAAGGCAAAAAGCTGCAATATAGCACAAACAAAAAATACTTGTAAACAGGCGAACCATTCATTGAGTCTAGAAGATTACGCTGACAAGGCAGTGGAGTTTGCACTTCAAAGTGGCTGTCAGTATTGTGACGTCAGAGCAGAAACTGTAACTAGCAGTGGATTTCTTTTAGAGAACGGCGAAATTGAACATTTTACTTCTTCAAGCGATTCTGGTTTAGGCATAAGAGTTCTTGCGGCAGGTTCGTGGGGATTTTACTCAGTTTCTAACCCACATTCTTTAGAAGAGATAAAAATTGCAGCTCAGGATGCAGTAAAAAGTGCATTACATTATTCTAAAAGTAAAAAACAGAAAGTAAAACTTGTGGATGCTCCAATTTATGTAGATAAAGTAGATTTTAGAGTTTTAAAACAGCCAACAATAGAAGAGATGACAAGGCTTGGCTTTGAGTGTGATAATATAATCAAAGACATGAAGAGGATAAACAAATCATCGATATCAATGGAATATGATATGTTTTCAAAATATTTTGTAAACAGTGATGGTACAAAAATACATCAAAATTTTGTAGATACGGTAGCTAACTTATCGGCTACTGCACATGAGGCTGGGTTGACAGAGTCCGTAAATACAACGGAAGGAGGTAGGGGAGGAATGGAAATGATACTGAGACAAAACGACATAACAAAAGCCGCTGAATTTATTGCACAAAAAGCTTCTGAACTCATAGATGCAAAAACTGCAAAGGAAGACAAGGCAACTGTTGTTATGAATCCGGATTTTGTCGCACTTCTAACACATGAGATTCTTGGCCATCCATCAGAAGCAGATAGAGTACTTGGGAAAGAAATGGCTTGGGCCGGTGGTGCTTGGTGGGCTGGAAAGCTTGGTGAAAAAGTTGGCTCCCCAAAATTAACTGTAATTGATGATCCAACAATACAAGGAAACCTTGGTTGGTACAAATATGATGATGAAGGAATTTTTGCAAAAAGAAAAACGCTGATAGAAAACGGTGTTCTACTAAATCATATGCAAAGCAGAGAAACTGCATCAATTTTCAACACAGAACCAAATTCTGGTATGCGAGCTTCTGGATACGAGTTTATGCCGTTGATCAGAATGGCATGCACCTGTATACAACAAGGAGACTGGGATCCTCAGGAAATGATAAAAGAAGTAAAGAATGGTTATCTTATTTCCAACATGAAAATTCCATCAATTGATATGATGAGATACAACTGGAGCATTTCCTGTCAATTTGCACAGAAAATAGAAAACGGTGAACCTACAGAATTACTACGAGATGTCATAGTGATGGGCATCGCACCTGAATTTTTCAACTCTATTGATGCATGTGGCAAGGACTTTACTGTAAGACCTGTTACAAACTGCGGAAAAGGCGATCCTATGCAAACTATGAGGATGGGAAACGGTGGACCTCATATACGTGGAGTAGCAACTGTAAAAAGCGTAGGCGCCTAGATTGTCAAACCAACTTGATGCACTAAGATCAAAGGTAATGTCTTGTGTCAAGTGTAACTTATCAAAATCAAGAACTAATGCGGTTCCAGGTAAGGGCAATCCTAAAGCAGAGATCCTGTTTATAGGAGAAGCCCCTGGCAGAAATGAAGACTTAAAAGGTGAACCATTTGTGGGCTCTGCAGGAAAAATTCTGTCCGAGGCTCTAGAGTATGCTGGTCTTTCACGAGATGAAGTCTATATAACAAACGTGGTAAAGTGCAGGCCTCCAAATAACAGATTACCATTTCAGGAAGAAAAAGATGCTTGCCACGAACACCTCTCAAAAGAGTTGGAGATAATTCGGCCAAAAATAATATGTATACTAGGAAATACTGCCTACGGGTCTCTTCTGGGTGGAGACTCTATCACAAAGAATAGAGGAAAAATGATTGAAAAGGATGGTCAAGTATATTTTTTGACAATACATCCAGCTGCAGCAATTTACAATCCAGAGCTCAGATCTGTATTAAATGATGACATGAAAATATTGGCAAATACAATTGCTAAACTAAAACAATAAAATTGAGGTTACTACATGAAGACACTTCCACGTTCATTTTATGCAAGAGACACAGTTGATGTTGCCAGAGATTTATTAGGAAAACTACTTGTAAGAAAAATAGATCAAAAAACAATTTCTGGCATAATAATTGAAACTGAGGCTTACAGATACAAGGATGATCAAGCAAGTCACTCATTTGTAGGAATGACTCAAAGAAACAAAGTCATGTTTGGGCAAGTTGGCATGGCATATGTCTATTTCACCTATGGAATGCATTATTGTATGAATGTCGTTGCAAAAAATGACAAATATCAAGCTGGTGCTGTACTCTTACGAGCACTAATGCCAAAAGATGGAATTGATTTTATGATAAAACAAAGAAAAACTGATGTAATCTCAAATCTTACAAGTGGGCCTGCAAAGCTGACACAGGCTTTACAAATAACAAAAAAACAATATGCTGAGGATCTGACCAAACTATCTACTCTTTTTATCATAGAGGGTATCAAAATTAAGAAATCTGATGTTATAGAAAGGTCAAGAGTTGGCATAAAAAAGGCAACTGACAAGTTGTGGAATTTTACAGTGCAAAATTAGCTATTCTTCATCTTTTGATGGTCTAAGTGTCCATGGCGCAACTCTGCCAAGCACTCTTTCCCAGTTGAGACGTAGCATCAATATTACCACACCAGTTATCATTGCAACAAAGATTGCGGTGCCGACGTATATTGTGCTTACATCACTTACTTGATCAAGCAGGGGATTGATATACGACGAACCAAAGCCTCGTGAAATAAACACTATGGCATAGCTTAGAACAATCTTTCCAACAAGCGTGGATATGAAGAATCGTAGTGGATTGTATTTTGCAAGTCCTAATGGAACGTATATCAAATCATCAGGTATAGGAGTTGCAGCAGCCACAAAGGCAGCACCTGCACCGTAACGTTTTACCAATCTTTCAAATGGTTTTATTCTCTTACGAGTTTGTTCATTAATTATTTTTCTTCCACCGTAACTCAGATAGAAGATTATCTGTTTTGCAGCTGCAGATGCAACTGCGCTAGTTATAGCTATGATATTAAGATCAAATTCATCAGTTGTTGACATTGTAGCTAGAAGTATGAATGCAGGAAATGGAACAAACGGAATTAAAGAACCAAAAAAACTTACCAATACAAGGCCGAGATAACCTACTTCAGGATCTATTGGAAAAATATCGGTTAAATCCACAACTCCACCACTAAATCTCCCTTATTTAATCAGTTATACGCTAGTAACCGCGTGCAAAAATTACGTTTTCTTTACTTGGTCTTTTACAGTTAATGCAGCTAGACGCCGCACTGTTGTTGTCGAAAGGAATTACCCGAATGTCAGCTCCAGTCAATTCTTTTATTTTTTCTTCACACTTTTGGTCTCCGCACCATGGCGAACTCAAAAACATTCCTTTTTCTAGCTCTGACTTGAAAATATCAAAGTCTGAAACGTTCTTGGTTTTTTCTTTAAGAAAACTCTTAGTCTTTTCAAACATGCTTTGTTGCATCTCATTTAACCCAGATTCAATGCCTTGCACTAATTTATCAAACGCAAGGTCGGTCTTTTTTTGATTATCTCGTCTCACTAGGACAATTTTGTTCTTAGCAACGTCCTTTGGACCAACCTCTATTCTTAGTGGAACCCCTTTCATCTCCCAATCGTGGAACTTGTAACCAGGAGTAAACTCATCCCTAGAGTCCAAATGGGTCCTGATTTTATTTTTTGATAACGTCTGTGCTATTTCTTGAGCCTTCTTTAGCACTTGTTCTCTATCTGATTCTGAATAGTAAATTGGAACAACCACTACTTGAATTGGAGCAACTTGAGGTGGTAAGACCAAACCCTTGTCGTCCCCATGAACCATTATCAATGCGCCAATTAGTCTCCAAGAAACCCCCCAAGATGTTTGCCACGCAAAATTTTCTACATTATCTTTATCCAAAAATTTGACATCAAAAGGTTTTGAAAAATTCTGACCTAGAAAGTGCGACGTTCCCATTTGAAGCGCCTTGCCATCTGGCATTATTGCTTCCATTGTTGTTGTGTAGACTGCGCCTACAAACTTTTCTTTATCACTTTTTTTACCTGTAATTACTGATATGGCAAGCTCTTCTTCAACGACTTTCTTGTATATTTCTAATATTGTCATGACCTCTTGTTCTGCCTCTTCTTTGGTAGCGTGAACCGTATGTCCTTCTTGCCACAAAAATTCTGAAGTTCTAAGAAACGGCTTTGTAGATTTTATTTCTGCTCGTAGTGCCGTGTTCCAAAAATTAATCTTTAGGGGTAGATCTCTCCAGCTTTTTATCCACTTGGAATACATAGAATATGCCAAAGTTTCCGAAGTCGGTCGTAGTGCAAGCTTGTCCCCTATCTCTGTTTCACCAGAGTGGGTCACCCAAAAGACTTCGGGATTAAATCCAGCAAAGTGACTTGCTTCCTTGCTAAGAAGTGACTCTGGAATCAAAACTGGCAAAAAGCCGTTTTCATGACCAGTCTCTTTCAGCTTCTCATCGAGTGATGATTTGAGAGATTCCCAAATGGAATAGCCATATGGTCTTAGAACAATAAGGCCCTTTACAGGCGCATAGTCAGCAAGTTCGGCCTTTATTACAACTTGAGTGTACCACTCACTAAAATTTTCCTTTTTTGAAACTGTTATGCCTATCTCCTTGCTCAATTTAGATCATTTTGAAAAACTGTACTAATGAGCCTTCTGGTTTTTAGAGCGGGTCGCCTTTACAAAGTACTTTTCCAGTTATTCTACTTTGAAAATTAGGGCATACAAAGCAGTGGACAAATCCGATCTCTGTCTTAAACACAGGACAGTTAACGGCTTCCTCCTTCATTCGCTTTAGCATTTTTGGACTGACTCCTTTTAATTTTAGCTTACCTTTTTCGTCCATCATACCAGAAGTCTTTAGCTCTTCTTTGACATTCTCCGGCAGCTTGTATGGTTTCGTAGCTACATTAATTGGTACTTCATATTTATGTGGCAGCTCACCCATGGCAAGCATTTAGTAACGTAGAATATATTGCTAATGGTTTATTCATCAGTCGATCACTTAAGATTAATATAATCAGGATCTCTGTTTCAAAACAGAAACTAATTGTTAGCAATTTTTGATGTTGAGGGAGTTCTGCTTGATGCGGAATTTCTCCCTATTCTTGCAGAAAAAATAAACAAGCAAGATGAGATCTGGGAAATAACCAGAAAAGGAATTGAAGGAGTAATAGACTGGGAAGAAGGACTAAGAACCAGAATAAATACACTAAAGGGAATAAGTTACGAAACATGCAAAGAAGTTGCAGATTCTCTTCCAATCATGACTGGTGCAAAAGAAGCTTGTGGTGCTCTCAAGGCAGCTGGATGGAAATTGTTGGCAATCTCTGGAGGGTTTTCAATAATGACAGATAGACTCAAAGCAGAGTTAGGTTTGGACTATGTCTTCTCAAATGAGCTTGTCTTCAAGGACGGAAAATTAGACGATGTAAAAGTACATGTTGATGCTGACAAATCAAAGTCAGCCATGATTAAAGTAAAGGAATGGAAGGAAAAGAAAAAAGACACCGTGGTTGTAGTTGATGGCGCAAACGATGTAAAACTTTTCGATATATGTGGTCTTGGGGTGGCGTTTAGAGCGCAAGATATTGTAAAGGATTTGGCAACAGTGACTCTGGAAGAAAAGGATCTCTCTTTGTTAATTGGGATAATAAACAAGCATTATGGTACTAAGCTTCAACTACAAACATTTGCATAAATTCGGTATTATTTTAAATAATAACATAATAAAACCAACAAATGTCACTTGAAATAACCCCTGTCCAAATTAGCAAGGATGTCGAACAGCACGATAACATAATTGAACTTCTAATGTCATCGCCATCCAAACCTGACATAAAAAATGGTGATATTTTAGTAATTACGCAAAAAATAATTTCAAAGCAAGAGGGTAATATCGTGGACTTATCAACTGTTATGCCATCACTTCTTGCAATTGGAATTGCAAGTGCATATGGTAAGGATCCTAGGGTTGTTGAAATAATACTTTCACAATCAAAGCGCATTGTACGAATGAATGATGGAGTAATAATAACAGAAACTGTACAGGGTTTTATTTGTGCTAATGCTGGCATAGATGAAAGTAATGTTAAAAACGGATATGTCACATTACTACCAAAAAATGCTGATGACACAGCCAAGAAATTAAAAGATCAGATATTTCAAAAAACAGGAAAAGATGTAGCAATAGTGATTTCAGATACCTTTGGCAGACCATTTAGAGAGGGACAAACAAATTGTGCTATAGGAATATCTGGCATTTCTGCAATTAATGACTATGTTGGCACAAAAGATACCTTTGGAAAAACACTACATGTTACTGCAATAGCCACTGTTGATGAGATTTGCTCTGCAGCAGAACTTGTTATGGGAAAAGCTCTCAATACCCCGATTGCCATAGTTCGAAATTACAAATATCATAAATCAGACAGCTTAGTAAAAGATGTGATTAGATTAAAATCAACAGATCTATTCAGATAACCCAAAACTTGCTTTCAAAATATTTTGTAAAACAAGGATTATATGGTAAAGTCAGTAGTACGAATAACCGTTGAACATTTTAAAAACAGAACTACATTGTCACAACCAATTTTCTAACTTTCAGCTTGGTTTGAGGGAAACGCCTTATGACTGTGGCATAACAATTTCAGCTCAACTTGAACAAGCTCATAAATTGGGTCTGGATATTTTGTTTATCACCAACCATAACACCTTAGACGGATTTATTGCAATGCTTGACTACAAAGAAAACCACGAAGCGCTAAGAGATCTACATGTCTACCCAGCTGAGGAGATTACTACCAACACTGGAACCCATATTATTGCATATGGTATTTCTGAGACAATAAAACCGGGCCAAACTATTGAAGAAATACTTGACAAGATAAGAGCACAAGACGCAATTTCATGTGCACCACATCCTTTTGGTTTAAACAATGGGTTACGTGAGAAAGCAATTCTATGTGATCTCATTGAAGTCTTTAACAGCAATAACGTTGATAGATATTCTAACATTAGAGCCGCTCATTTTGCTAAAGCTAATAATATGATACAGGTAGCTGGTAGTGACTCACATGTACTTTCTACACTTGGCAGGTGTACCAACCTAATAGAATCAGAAAATAACCTTGACAGTATACTGGCTGCTATGCAAAAAGGTAAAATTTCGATTGGAACCACGGGATACATTACAAGTAAAGAAATGATTGAACACGCAAAATACAAAATAGCAAATTCAAAGGATGAAATTATAAAATATTTTCGTGAGACACATCCAAATCTGACAGGATTATGCACATTTTTAATTGGTATGTTTGAATCAAACCCCAACAGCCTCATCTGGACAGCTGTCTATAAAATCGCAGTACATATGTCAACAAAGCTTTCTAACAAAGTTAATTTCAAAAATTATGATCATACCATCTTGTACGAACGTAATCTGAGAGCAATCCTTCCAATGATTCTCACTTGATAAAATATTTCTGCGCGCAAGAATAGACTTTAATATCATTTCTGTCGTTTTAAATTATAAGGTGAATTGATATTTCAGAATTAGGTCAGACTAAGATCATCGATGTTAGGGGATTGTTCTGCCCTGAACCAGTGTTTAGAACAAAAATAGAAATTGAAAGAATGACTGTAGGCAACATACTAAAGGTAATTGCAGACGATCCAGCATCTGAAGAAGACATTTCAAGATGGGTTAATAGAAACGGTCACCAGCTTTTAGGAATTAATAAGACCGATAAAGACCTAGAATTTACCATAAAAAAGGTGAAATAATTTAGCGGCAACAAAGGTTGTAAATGATGCCGAAACCCTAAAGAAAATTGGTAACACCCCACTTGTAAAGCTAAACTCACTTTCTTCTGGTAAGGTTACCGCATATGCAAAGCTAGAATCTCACAATCCATTTGGTTCTGTTAAGGATAGAGCAGCCTTTTGGATGATAAAAGACGCAGAAGAACGAGGCATTCTAAAAAAGAATGAAAGCATAATCATAGAACCAACATCTGGTAATACTGGAATTGCACTAACTGGAATAGCTAATCTGCTTGGATACAAAGTGGAAATAGTAATTCCTGAAAAGGCAAGTGAAGAAACAAAGAAGATAATAGAATCACTTGGCGCAAAACTATTTCAAACAAGTGATGACTTGTGCCCAAAGGTTGGTGCGGGTACAGATCAAAGTATAGCTCTTGCCAGGGCCATATCGTCAGCACGTCCTGATTTGTACTATATGCCAAACCAATACGAAAATGAGGCAAACTTTATGGGTCATTACAGGGGAACTGGCCCTGAAATATGGAAACAAACCGAAGGAAAAGTAACTCACTTTTTGACGGGTGTTGGTACGGGCGGCACAATAACTGGCATCTCTGCTTATCTAAAAGAACAAAATCCTGCAGTCAGAACAATAGCAGTTCAACCACAGCAAAATCACCTCATACAGGGCTTGCGTAACTTTGTCGAGTCTGACAAACCTGTTTTGTTCAAAAAACGAGAAAATCTTGTTGATGACTGGATGACCATAACAAATGATGAAGCCTTTGCCGCAGTTGTGAAAATGTTTGAAAAAGAAAAGCTACTGGTGGGCCCATCTTCAGGAGCAGTATATGCAGCAATGGAAAAACTTTCTCTAGATCAAGGAAGTGTAATTGGAATATTTGCAGATGATGGACAAAAATTCAAGAGCTTGTATATCCAACAAAAGGTGTTTACAGAAGAACAATTTGATAAAGCATTAAAGAAAGCAGTTCATCTGTCACAAGCATTTTATGCGTAGCTACCTTCTTTTATTCTCAGAAAGATATTTGTCTACGTCTATTCCTGCCATACATCCAAACCCTGCCGCGGTAACCGCTTGCCTATATCTATGGTCATGTGCATCGCCTGCTGCAAATACTCCCTCCACACTTGTCTTAGTGTGATCTTTTAGAACAATGTATCCCTGTTCATCAAGCTCAACTTGTCCCTTGAATATCTTCGTGTTTGGCTCATGTCCTATGGCCACAAAAATTGCACCCACATCCAATATCTGTTTTTCGTTAGTTGCTAAATCTCTAATAATTACCTGGGTTACTTTCTCTTTTCCTGTAATCTCATCCACAACCTTGTTCCAGTAGAATTTTATTTTCTGATTCTCGAAAGCACGTTCCTGCATGACCTTGCTTGCCCTAAGTTTGTCTCTTCTGTGAACAACGTGAACACTTTTGCCAAATTTGGTTAAAAATATGGCCTCTTCCATGGCGGTATCACCACCACCAGTAACCACAATATCCTGATTTCTAAAGAAGGGGCCATCACAAGTAGCACAATATGAGACTCCTTTTCCGCCAAACTCATGTTCTCCCTTCGCACCTATCTTTCTTGGGCTTGCACCAGTACAAATTATCACAGCATCAGCTTCGTATTCTTCTGAAGATGTAAGTATCTTGAATGGTTTGTGTTTAAAATCCACATTAACCACTTCGTCATCAACTATAGTAGCCCCCATTCTTTCTGTCTGCTTTCTCATTATTGTCATAAGCTCAGGACCAAAAATTCCATCTGCAAAACCTGGATAATTTTCTACTTCGGTTGTAAGCATAAGCTGTCCGCCAGGCAATATTCCAGAAATTACTAGGGTGTCACGTCTTGCACGTGCAGTGTAAATTGCTGCTGTATAACCAGCTGGGCCAGAACCTATTATGATGACATCAAATTTTTTTCGCTTTTCAGAAATTTTAGGTTCTTCTTTCATTTGTGCCAGCATAAAACCAACTCATTCGTGGTACATATTTAAATTATTCATGATTTAGAGCGAGCAAATCAAGAACTTGTTGATGCTTATTACACAATTTACCGATTTGTATTTGTGAATACAAAAGATCAGATTGCCAGTGTGCGTTATAAAGTCTGCACTCTTTTGTTCCACAAAATGGTTCTCCTGTAAGATAATAAAATAATGCTTGTAACGCATATCCTTTGATTACAGCTGCAAGTTTTGTATCGTGATATTCAAGATATGTTCCTTTGAATTGATTCTTTATGATATCTACGTTGAGACCTTGCATCATGTTAGTCAGTAAGCTGAGATAGTATTCACGTGGTTTTGCTGGTGCTTCGATAATGCCTGTGGTAGAGATGATAGCTGGATTACTGCATATTACAGATCTTCCATGATATCTGTAATCGTCAAAATCGTACGTACAGGTAAGTTTGTTTGTGCAGATCAAATGAAATTTGTCTGCCCGTATCTCATTTTCAGGTATGAGATTAGTAACGACTTTCTGAAACTCAAACCCATCATACATTATAATGTTGGTGCCTATGGCATTATCTACGAACGTATTTTCTTCAAATTCTATTTCTTCATCTGTAGGGCTGTGTCTTTCAAATGGCTTTTTTGTGTCAAAAACCCTACAAGATGCAAGTTCATGGGAAATTTTCTGATTATAGGATTTAAAAAAGCTGAAAATATTTTCTCGTATTTCCACATCGACATGAAAACTTTCTTTTATAAATTTTCCAAGATCATCTATTTTCAGCTCGGGTACGGTTGGCTCATTATATAGAAAAACTGTGGAAATCTTCAATTATTAAACAAAGGATTTGCTAGGATATAGTTTATCTTCTTAATTCCTTTATCTTTGCTGCGGTCACTTCTGCTGCCTTTTTACCTGAAAGAAGCATTGAACCATACGTCGGTCCCATTCTTGCAATTCCAAAGGTTTCTGTTACTGACATACCAGCTATAACAAGACCAGGATAAATTTCACCTGTTTTGTGAACTACTCTATTTTCACCATCATCCACCCACATTGGATTCATACCTTTCCAGTCAACTAACTTTCTGTCTACTAATCTTTTTACTGCAACAGAATCATGACCAGAAGCATCAATTACCATCTTTGATTCTAACGCTACAGGATCTACGCACGTGATATTACGTGGTAGCGCAGAAACTGGCATCCAATTTACAACTACTCCTGAGACGCGGCCATTTTTTAAAACTAAATCATCAAACTTTGTCAGATTTAGAAACTTGACACCTGCATCGCAAGCCGCAGCAATAAGCTTAGAGACTGCATGAGGTCCTGGGGTAAGATAAAGTCCCTCTGATACTTTTTTGTATGGTATTCCAAGTTCATCCCATATTTTTTGTGCCGGCGCTCTAACCGTAACAGGATTCATCATGTATCCGCCAAGCCAGTATCCGCCACCAAGATAGTTGTTCTGTTCAATGACCAATGTCTTAAAACCCATCGAGGCAAGATCTCTACTCGCTGTAAGACCTGCAGGACCAGCTCCAATTATTATAACATCAGAATCGGCACCATTGATTAGAACTTCATGAAATTCATTTGCAATGGCTCTTGTAATTTCCATTTCTTTTACATCTGAAAAAATTTTCGGAGCTTCGTCAGTATGCGTGGCTTGTTGCATCGAAATTCATCCGCAAATCATCACATTAATAGTTTGCTCAGTTAGCAAACGCTTCTTCAAATGCTTTAATCGAATCTCTTATCTTCATTTTCTTTGGCGGATTTTTAAACGCATATGCAGAAATAATATCTGACTTGATTAGATCTTTTTTGGAAATTGCCATTTTTGCAGCCCTTATAGAATCAAGTATGACATTGCAACCATTGGAACTGTCATTTGTTCTAAGGGTCAAGTCCATCTCTACAGTAGAACCCAAAAACCCCTTTGCCTCCATCCAATAATAGCTTACACGGGAGTTGCCAAGCTGTTCTGCATATTCAGTAGTACCAGCAGTAGATTTGAAAGGATACGGCGTCTCAATTGCTATGGATTCTGTTTTTATCTTGCGCTTCTTTTCTCTAAGCTCTTCAGCCATGGTATTTTGCGTATCAGGGTTTCCGCCTACATCAAGCTGATATGCTTTTTGAATTGTGATTCCTCGGTTTGTCATAAACTCAATCATTCCGCGGTGAAATGCTGTGCCGCCAAACTGACTCATCATATCGTCACCAAGAATCATTATTCCCTTTGATTCGAAGGCAGATCTCATTTGTGGTGTTGTAATTTTAGAGGCAGTTGCGTTAAAAAAAGAAGAACCTGTCTCTAATGCTGCCTTGGCATAGCTTTCGCTACTTTTATCCATGCCCGATGATACTAGATTGATAAGAAAATCAGGCTTGAGTTTTTTTAAAGAGCTAACAAACTCATCATATTTTACAGATTTTAGTGCACCGTGTTTTGCAAGATGGGTTGGCGTAGGGTCCTCGATGATTCCTGATTGTACCACCAAATTGTTAGAATCTATTTTGTAATCTGTTATGAGATCAGTGACTTTTTTTCCGACTTTAGTAGAATCAACATCAAAAACTCCAGTGACAGTTGCATCGCCTACTGTAAATCCAGCAAGTTTTGGATGCCACAATCCCTCAGTCGAATCTTTATAAAATTCCACTCCTTTGATAAGCGTCTTTGCAACATTTCCAATTCCAGTTATTGCTATGCTGATTTTGCCTGACATACGATTTTTTCTTGCCGGTGATCATTTAACTCTTTTCTAAATTGTTCTAGTTAGCTTGAACTAAGATATCTTTCATATTGCATCAAACTTACAAGAGCCCATATTTGTCCAGCTTTGTCATCATATTTAGCTAAAGTTCCCCTATTCAAAAATTTATATTCCTTCCAACGAGAAAATTACACATACTTTGAGTAAGACTAACCTAAGTCAATCTAAGCCTAATTTACCAAAACCAAAGATAAACTGGAGTAAGATAGAGGAAGCTGAAAAATTTGCAGAAACTGTAAAACTTTATCGCCAAGGCAAAATCAACCATGATGATTTTAGACGCTTTAGATTGCAACACGGTGCTTATGGAAGCAGAATGACTGATAATTACAGCATGGTAAGAATAAAAATTCCAGCGGGCGAAATTTATCCAGAACAACTCGATAAAATTGCGCAGCTAAGTGAGGCGTATTCAATAGGAAGTGCGCATGTTTCTACAAGACAAAACATCCAGTTACACTGGGTTATTTTGGAAGATGTATCTGAAATAATCCGTGGTTTATCTGATGTAGGTCTGACATCAAGAGAGTCTTGTGGAAACACAGTAAGAAATGTAATGTGCAGTCCGCTTGCAGGTGTCTGCCCTAATGAAATATTTGATCCGACGCTGTTTGCACTTGCTGTTGCAAAATTTCTGTTACGAAACCCATTAAATCAAGCTCTGCCACGAAAATTCAAGATCAATTTTACCTGTTGTGAAAACCATGGAATGGCAAGAATCGCTGATATTGGTCTTATACCACAAAAAATTGAAAAAGATGGTAAGATTCAGCAAGGCTTTAAGATCTTTTTGGGTGGTGGACTTGGAGCACAGTCATTTGTGGCGCACCAACTTGAAGAATTTACACCAGAAGAAGATCTAGTATACACAACAATAGCTGTTCTTAGGATATTTGACAGAATGGGAAATAGGGAAAATATGGCACGAAACAGAATGAGATATCTTGTTAATGAGATGGGATGGGGAAAATTCCAAACCCTTGTACTAAAAGAAAGAGCGATTGTTAGGGCAACACAGTCTGTTATAGTAAAGCTTGAGATAGACAAGGCTCCTGAAGCATTGAACAAAATAACCATCAGTTCAGAAACTCCCTCTTTGCCACCTGGATTTGCAAGATGGGCAAAAAGTAACACAGTAAAACAAAAACAAAACGGATACAGCACAGTATTTTTAACTTTAGAGTCTGGAGATGTAACAGCTAATCAATTAAGAGCAATAGCTCAAATAGCAAGAGAATTTTCTGCAGAGGGAAGAGTACGAAATGGATTCACACAAGACATCGTTTTCAGATGGGTAAGAGATGACAACCTACCAGGACTTTATTCAAAACTATTAGAGGTAGGTCTTGCAAACCCTGGGGCTCTTACAATGGCGTCAGTAGTAGGATGTTCTGGAACTACGTCATGTAATCTTGCGATTACAAACTCTCATAGGCTTGCAAAAGAGATCCAAAGAAAATTTCTTGAACTTAAACTGGATATGGACGAAGATTTACGTGACTCTAGCATAAAGATCAGCGGCTGTCCAAACTCTTGTGGTCAACACGAAATAGCTACAATTGGATTTTACGGAGGTGGAGGAAGAATGGGAAAAAACATGTATCCATTATACTTGATGTCTCTTGGCGGGAGAGCAGATGAACAAGCCATGTTAGGATTGATGTGTATGAAAATACCTGCAAAAAGAGTAATCCCAGTAATTCTAAAAGTAATTGAGATCTTCAAATCGGAGAAAAAAGCTGGTGAGACACTAAATTCCTGGGTCCATCGAGTCATCAGTGGATATGGAGGACCTAACATAAAATCCATTAAAGATATAAAACAAATTTTACAGCCAACTGTGGTTGCTCCTGCCATAGAAGTTGACAAGGATTTCTATATTGACTATGGAAGTGATGGCGGCTTTCATGCAAAGACAGGAAAAGGCGAATGTGCTGCTTGAGTACAGAAAAAACAATGCGGATTACAATAGACGCAGATTCATTAAGAACTCAGATTAGGGACAAGAGTGTACGTGTACTTGACATACGAAAAGAAGAGGATTATAAACAAAATCACATCCCTGAAGCAGCAAACCTTCCCCTAGCAAGTCTTCTTGCAGATGATAGCCCACAAAAGGTATTACAGCTCACACAATCATTTGGAATCGATGATGAAACCCCTGTAGTTGTGTATGACGATACGTTTGGTGCACTTGCATCTAGAGTTGCATGGACTCTACAATACATTGGACATGATGATGTCTCCTTATTGGATATGACATACGGAACATGGAAGAAGATGGGACTTGAAACAAGTACAGACCAAGTGTCCTATAACAAAAAAACACACTCCCTAAAATTAAAACCAGAAATCCTTGCAACCGCAGATTATCTAGAATCTGCAAAAGAAAAAAAAGATACTATACTTATTGACAACAGGGAACGACTAAACTATCTTGATAACCACATCCCAGGCGCAATTAATATACCATATAGGATGCTTGCTTCACAAGACAGTATACTGCGACCAAAAGAGGATCTAAAAAAACTAATTCAAAATAGAAATATCCCGCCCAATGGTGAAATTATAACATATTGTGGTAGCGTGGGAACGCTTTCTGGCTTGGGATATTATGCACTCAAAACCATAGGTATGAAAAATGTCAAGTTATACGTACGTTCCTTTAAGGAATGGAAGTCGCTTGAAAAACCAATGGAATCCCAAAGAGATGCGCATTATTGGGATCTTTCTGCAGAATAATTAGGCTATCTAATTTTGAGCAACTGTACTTCGAAGTCTCTTTGTTACATTCATTTCCATGTTATCAAAAAGTTCTAAAATTTTTTGCTTGTTTGCTTGCAAATATTCCATACCTCTATCCTTTAGTCTAATTTTATAAAGTCTTATCTCACGGTGTTCTTCAAAAAAATGTTCTATCATTTGGGAACCTTTTTTTGTTGGATCTATAAACGCATCAAAATTTGAAAGTGTTTCCTCAACATCTAATTTTTCTATAGATGATCTGACCGCCTGTATTGCTTCGCTAATATCCTTGAGATGTTGTACTGATACAGCACTTTTTTTCTTGATTTGAAATTTACTTTTCCTTTCTACCCCCATTTTTTCAGCAAGTTCTGGGGAAATCTCAAAAATTTCTTGTGTATGGAACCCTTGTTTCTTTTCTCGTTTTATAATTAATCCCTTCTCTAACAATTTTCTTGCGGCATCTTCAACTTCGGCTTTGCCAAGCATTGTAGTCCAAACAATCTGTCCTACATGATGATATCCTTGTCGTATGGATTCTAAAACAACAACTTCAACTATTCTTCTAAACCCTTCATCGACTTTGACATTTTCAAAATCTCTATCTTTTACAGCTCTTTTGGCATTCTTCACATCGATTTCAATTGAGCGCTTGAGAGCTTCTATGGCCTCAGGAATCTGATTTAAAATAGAAAGATAACATCCTTTATTGTACCAGGCCATACCATCTGTGGGATCTGAATCAAGCGCCTTTTCAACGGATTCTAATGCCTTCTCATAGTTTTTTGTTTCATAGTGGATAAGTCCTTTAAGGTTCCACGCATCTGCATTAGTAACATCAATTTGCAACACTTTGTCATAAGCCTCATTTGCACCAGAATAATCATCCATGTGAAAACGAGCATACCCCAATTTTAAAAGAGAATCAACATGCCCAGGATCAATTCTAAGGGCTTGCTCAAAGGCTTGAACAGCTTCCTCCATCTTTTCATCTGCCATCAGCCCAATTCCTTTTTTGTAAAGTTTATTTCTCGAGTAATCTGAATCTGTTAATTCTGATTCTTTCTTAACTTCTTTTAGCTTCTCTTTGAACAGTTTTCTCACGATCGTATGTTGGATTTTTGCCAGATAAATACCATTCAAAGCTCAACTATCTTTAAAAATCTTGAATTTTGTTCGTAAAATTTAGTTTTTATATGACATAGAAAATACAAAAATACTAAGGGATTACACCTAGGATATGTCAAGCGGTGGCACAAGGAGGATCGAGATAGAAGGGATCTCTCCCTTCAAGCTGCCCTCTGGTGTTTTTGAAGTACACATTGCAATTTGTGAAAAAGAACCATCTGCAGAAGAGATTGCACAAAAAAGTTTTTCATCGCTATGGAAAGACAATTTTCATCTTAGAGTTAAGGATAAAAAATTTAGCCAAGTTCTTGGGAGTGATAAAAACCCACTTCCCGGTTCTGTCTTTGAGCGGGATTCAGTATGGATTGTAATTACTGACCAGTTTTCTTCAACCCACACCGTTTTTGAAAGTCAAGTTTCTCAACAGGTTGAGAAAAAAGCAGTTGAAACACACGAATTACCAAAACCGACTAGAGAATTAGGAATTCCGCCAAAAGGACGAATTGGGAGAGAGGGCCTCTCAGGTGAAAAAGGTCCGCGTGGACCAATGGGACCTCCAGGTGATAAAGGTCCTCCAGGTTCGAGGGGTTCACCAGGTGACAAAGGTCCATCTGGAGAAAAAGGACCTACAGGTGATAAGGGTGACAAAGGTGACAAAGGAATTCAAGGCCCATCTGGAGATAAAGGATTAACAGGTGATAAAGGACCAACTGGCGATGCAGGTCCACGAGGTGAAAAAGGCCCACCAGGAGAAAAAGGAGACAAAGGTGACAAGGGAGACAAGGGTGACAAAGGTCTTACTGGTGATGTAGGTCTAAAAGGTGACAAAGGTCCAACTGGTTTACCTGGTCCAACTGGTGATAAAGGAATTCAAGGTCCCGTTGGAGAAAAAGGACCAAAAGGATTGCCAGGTCCGCCTGGTGAAAAAGGAGAAAGAGGTACGCAAGGTCCGCAGGGAGACAAGGGCATTACTGGTCCACAAGGTGTACCGGGTGACAAGGGTCCACAAGGTCCACAAGGTCCGCCCGGAGAAAAAGGACTGACAGGAATTCCTGGTCAACAAGGTGACAAAGGACCAAGAGGATTGCCAGGTCCAACTGGTGATCCTGGTCCTAGAGGTCTTCAAGGCGCACCAGGTGACAAAGGTCCACAAGGTCCACAAGGTCCGCAAGGAGAAAGAGGTACACAAGGTCCACAAGGTTCCCCAGGTGAGCGGGGCCCCCAAGGAATTCAAGGATTACAAGGTGAACAAGGTCCAAGAGGCCACGAGGGTCTTCTAGGTCCACAAGGTCCACCAGGTCCACAAGGTCCACCAGGTGAACAAGGCCCAAGAGGTCCCCCAGGTCCACCAGGAGAGAAGGGTACAACAGGATTTTCAGAACAAGAAAGAGCACTACTAACTCAAATGCTTGAATTACTTACTGCAAAAAATGTCATAACTGTAGAACAGCAGATAAAGTTGCTAAGCTACCTATACTAGTCAGTATCTTCAAATAACTGCAAGGTAATTTCACGTTTAATGAGTCAACCAAAGGACAAGATAGATTTCAAAATGCTTGATCATGAAAGAATAGGAAACGAATTTGTATCTTTTAAGCTGGAAGATGGTACTATTGTAAAAGTCAAAGTAGATTTGGATAGGGTTGGAATTGCTACTAATTACAAAAACCCAGATGGGACACCACACTATGCAATTAATACCTCAGTGAAAATCTCGATAATTCCAAATGAAAGAAAGTTTTCTGTAGAAAGAAATGCAATAAAAGGAAAGTCATCATCGCCACCTGGACAGATGTTCAGGTAGCAAAGTTACCTCTAAAAATATGCAAGTTATCGCTTAAAAAGCAGCGATAACCATCTTTTTTTAGATCAGAACTATCTTCTTCGTTTCGCAGCTTTTTTCTTACCTGATCTTTTTTTGGCTGCTTTCTTAGATCGCTTTTTTGCCATTAGAAAAATGTAGAATCAACTTGCATTTCTATAGTTAAACTAAACAAAATTACACCAATTGATTACAATTTCTCAACGAATTTTTTTTGTAAATCAACAATTTCTGATCGCAATTTGATCAATAAACACTTTCAGCTGATGGTCTTCTTCCCAATAGCCAACTTTTTTCACCACATATTGTGCATTTGTACTGTCTTCTTCGTTTGTATGTTGGAATTTCAGGCATGAAAATAATTTCTTGTTTTGTTTTTGCCATGCATTTTTTACACCAACGATTCTCCCACTCTTGATCCATAACTTTCAAAAATGATCCACAAACAAAAGTTTTTGCTTAAGCACCTTTATTTTTTATGATGGTAAGAACATCTTCATCTTCTAAATAATGATGAAGTCCTACTCTTTGACCACCAAATTTGACACTTTTTCCCCAAACTAAACCATATCGAAATTCTTTTTTCATGTCTCTATGGAGTTTATTGCAAATCTCCAAAACTGTAGAACCATTTCTTGTTATGAGAGGTTCCTTGTAGTCCGTTTCACCACCTTTTGGTCTCATGTAAATTCTGATAAAATCAAGCTTTTCATAGATTTTGTCTTTGAGGGCGTTTATGTTTATGTTGGAATCTGCAGATATTGGTATGATTTTTGTTTTTATGTTAGATTGAAGCTCATTTAGAAAACCTTGGTTTACAAGATCTATTTTGTTCATTAGTGTAAGTGACTGGACATAGGTCTTGTTGCCTGACACAAAATCAATTAACTGTTCTGAATCAATGTCTTCTCTAATTAACACTCTTGCATTGTTAATTCCATAAACTCGTAGGATATCTTTTAGGAGACTGATTGACATCTTTGTTATCTTTACTTGTTGGCTTACAGCTATTCCGCCATCAGGTGTTTTTTCTATGACTATGTTTGGTGGTTTTTGATCTAATCTAATGCCAATATTTGCAAGCTCAGTTTTTATCACATCAAGATGATATGGTTGAAACACATCAAGAATAAGTAATACCAAATCTGCACTTTTTGCAACTGCTAATACGCGCTTTCCAAGTCCCTTTCCTGTTGATGCACCTTTTATTATTCCAGGTAAATCAAGAACTTGAATTTTTGCGCCACGATGTTCCATCATACCGGGAACTACTGTAACTGTTGTAAATTGGAATGATGCTACCGCTGATTTAGCACTAGTTAGTCTGTTTAACAATGTAGATTTTCCAACACTTGGCAATCCAATCAAAACAACAGTTGCATCACCAGTTCTTTTGATATCAAAGCCCACTGAGCTGCCTGATGATTTTGATTTGAACTCTTCTTGCTCACGCTTTAATTTTGCAAGCTTTGCTTTTAGTAATCCTACATGGTGTTCTGTGGCTTTGTTTATCTGCGTTTTTGCCATCTCGTCTTTTATGGCTTGAATTTTTTCAGGAATTCCCATTTTAGTTCACTTTTTGTTTAGTTTTATGGAATAAAATCCTATTTCCCTTCTTGATAAAACGGATTCTTGTTATTGGTATTGTCTCAAAGTTCTCAGACACTTTTATGAACTCTGGTAGGGTCACTTCTTTTACAGAATCATAGTCGAGATATCCTATGGTGTATGAGGCAGGATTGTCAGTGTAGATGGCCTTACTAAAAATCTCTGCAATCTTTCCTTTGCGGGGCATGATTTTGTTATAAAAAAATGCTATTTTAGCTCTGTCTATTTAATGGGGAGAAGTTATTATCTTCAATAGAATATCTGAGTTGATGCGTCCAAAAATTTTTGCAGTTGATATCGATGGAACCATAACGGAAAATCACGGTGGTCAAGTTAGTCTAGACGCGCTTGAAGCTTTAAGGTATATGGAAAGGCTTGGCCACAAGGTAATCTTCGTATCGGGCAGATCTTCTATTGAAGGATACGTACTGTCTGTTTTTGCTGGTACTACACGCATTGCTGTTGGCGAAAATGGTGGAGCTGTGACATTTGGACCTTCTGATCATAAACTTTTGGGAAATAAGGATGAATGTGTGAAGGCATTTGAATTCTTAAAATCAAAAATTCCTCAAATAAAGATAAAACCAGTGTTTCCTAGGATGACTGAGGTTGTGCTTGAGCGAACATTTGACATAGATGTTGCAAAAAAAATTGTTAATGAAAATAACTTGCCAGTACAACTTTCTGACAGTATGTATGCGTTTCATATTAATTCAAGAGGAATAAACAAAGCACGGGGATTTAGTGAAGTAATGACGATGCTTTCTGTTTCAAATGAGGATGTTATATCTATAGGAGATAGTGAAACTGACGTACCGCTGTTTAAGATGGTCGGATTTAGTATTGCATTAGGCAACTCTGCAGAAAATGTCAAATCCAATGCAACCATGAGTGTTTCAGGGAAAGCAGGAGACGGCGTCATAGAAGCACTTGAGCATGTAACACTCAAGTTATCAAAGGTGTAGTAGATGACTCTTAGGCTTTTACTTGATGAGATAAAATTAAACACTAAACGGATCTGTACAAAGCTAAATTATCCACAAACTGAATTTGAGGTAACTGAGGCTTCAAGACCAGAGTTTGGCGATGTTAGCTGTAATGTTGCATTTTTGCTTGCAAAGTCACTAAAGAAAAAACCATTTGATATTGCTAAACAAATTTCTGAAGAATACAAGAAAAACTTGGGCGAGTTTGTAAAACAGGTCGTCCCACACATATCAGGTTACGTGAATTTTTTTGCAAATTATTCTGCATTAAATACTTCTACCATCACAGCATCACTTGACAAAAACTATGGTTCTGTAAATGTAGGAAACAAGACCAAAATTGTGGTAGAACATACAAGTGTAAATCCAAACAAGGCATTGCACATAGGACATGTAAGGAACATAATAGTTGGCGATACCGTCTCCAGAATATTATCTAAGGCAAAATACGATGTCAAAGTATTAAACTATGTAGACGATTCTGGCCTACAAGTCGCAGATATAATAGTAGGCTTCAAGTATGGTGGATTTTCTGAAGAACCTCCGAAAGATCAAAAATTTGATCATTATTGTGGAGACATTGTGTATGTTCAGACTACGGAAAAATATGAGACTGATAAGAAACTTGTTGAACTTAGAACTACGGTATTAAAGGAACTTGAGGAAGGAACATCTGACACTGCCATATTTGCTAATAAAATAACAAGACGAGTTCTTGCTGAGCAGCTAAAAACCTGCTGGCGCCTGGGTGTAACATATGACTGCCTTAACTTTGAATCTCAGATTGTTAGCTCAAACCTCTGGAAGACAGTATTTGAGAAAATGAAAGAGTTGCAAATTATTGGCCTTGAGCAAGAAGGCAAGAATGCTGGCTGTTGGGTCATAAAATCTGAAGACAACGATGAAGACAAGGTACTTGTGAGAAGTAATGGTATAGCTACTTACATTGCAAAAGACATTCCATATGCCGCCTGGAAGCTTGGCATATTGGAGGATCCATTTCACTATACGAAATATGGTGAACAGCCTGGTGGAAAAACACTTTGGCAAACGGTTCTTGAAAAAAATTCAGATGCAAAGCTTGACTTTACTGGAGAAAAAGTAATCACCATTATTGATTCGCGTCAGTCACGCTTGCAAAAAATAATCACAAAGCTGATGTCAAGCTTCAAGTCACAAGAAGGTGCATACGTTCATCTTGGATATGAAGCAGTAACACTCAGTGCAGAAACCGCAAAGATGCTTAATGTAGATACGGGTGGCAAGCAGATCCAAATGTCTGGACGAAAAGGAATCTATGTCAACGCCGATTATATACTTGATATTCTGGGAGTAAAGACCTATGAAGAAGCAAAGAAACGAAATCTAGAACTTGATGAGGTGCATCTAGTTGAAATTGCAGAGTCAGTTGCTGTTGGAGCTTTGCGATACGCCATGATAAAACAGGATTTGGACAAGATCATAACATTTGACATGATGGAGTCACTAAGCCTTGAAGGTGATACTGGGCCATACATACAATATGCACATGCCAGAGCCGCAAGGATTTTAGAAAAAGCAAATATGGAACCAAAATTTGATGTATCTTTTGATAATCTAAATACTGATCACGAGATCAATCTTATCAAAATGATAGGAAAATTTGATATCCAAATAGAAGATGCTGCAAAAAACCTCTCGCCAAAAGTCATTGCACGGTATTGTTACGATCTAGCTGTTGCATTTAATGCGTTTTATGAGCACGTAAAGGTTCTTACTGCTGAGAACAAGTCTCTGGTTAACACACGGCTTTGTTTAGTGTATGTTTTCAAGGAAACCCTTACCAAAGCACTTGAGGTGCTTGGAATTGCTTCTCCGGACAGGATGTAATTTATGAAAAACTTTATGTAATTTGGCAAGAAGAAAAAACAATCTTATGCAACAGATAGCAAGCTCTACACAACTAAAGGATCAGATTCTAGAGCTTTTGCATAAAAATGGTCTTGATTCTCCTTGCTATTCTAAGATACTAGATTACACCATAGAATTATTTCATGCTAAAGGGCTCGGTGATGACTATTATGGTTATCATAATATTGTTCATGAGTTAGAAGTAACATATGTGACATTAATTGCAGCCCAATGGGAAAGTTTTCTAAATAATTTCTCAAAAGAGGATATCACATATCTATTTATCGCGGCACTTTTTCATGATTATGATCCTCATAAACAAGTTGATAAACCACACGAAGAAGATGCTGTGAAATTTGTAAAAACAGATGAGAAACTTTTGGAATTGCTAAAAGATGCTGGCACTGACGAAAACATAATCGCGGCATTGATTCTTCGAACGACATACCCGTGGAGTGGCGAATCACAACAAAAAGCTGAAAGACAGATTGAAGAATACTTTTCAATATCAAACATCACAAAAAATGATCCAAACAAAAAAGAACATTATAAAAAACTTGGATGGTTTCTCTCAGTAGCAGATAGAATTGGCGGATATGCTCTTGGCGATTTCACCAAAGCGTTGGAAATGGCAAAAAAGAATGCTCACGCATTAGCTTGGCATCCAAATCTAATTGTTAGGCGTTCTGTGGCATATTTTGAAGATCTTTTAAATAATGAAGCAGAAATGTGTGAGAGAATCCTACGGTCACTTCCCAAGCAAATGAGAAAATCATTTAATGACAACGTTTTGTTGTTTATGAAATTACGTGAACAAGAGATACAAATCAAAGCTTCATTTGTATATGATAATTTGAAAATGGTTCCTACAATAGAAACAATGAACCGACGACAAAATGACGATTTCATAAATGTGTTGTATAAGATATATGAAGAATTACCTCACCCTTTACAATTCAACCGAGAAAATTTTTCTGAATCAGTACGTAATCCAACCACACTCTTGAACACACTTAGATTGGGAAATGAAGAAGGTCCAATCATTGGCTTTGCTAAAGGTGGACCTTTAGAGGACTATAAGTTAAGACCTGAAATTAAAGATCATAACTATGGAATGTTTAATACTGTATTCTTAGAACCAACGCCTCTTAAAATGGGATATTGGGGCCATAGAGGGGGGCGCGAAATGCGTCTTTTATTTACAATGCAGGCAGAAGCAAAGGGGTACAAGTATTTGACAAGCTTTGCATTACGCGATGTAATTCAAAATAGAATCGGCAGAAATGAACAGATTGAATTTGTAAAACAGTTTGATCCAGAAAGATGGGATTACTATAGAAGCAAGCTGAAATAAATGGTTCTTTGTCACAAATGCTTTGATGAAAAGCATGACCAGTGTATGGGAAAATCAGGAATGATGGACTGTGATTGTAGTATCTGTAAATCATAAAAGACAACGCCAAATCTTTGATTATTTTTACACATGAAAAAATGAGTTAAACTCTTATCCGTATTAAATCAGCTCTATTTTCATGAATAAAATTAAACAAAATTCTTACGTTCTGTTTTTTTACAACGATTCAAAAAAATGGCTAATGAAAGTATCAAAAAAACAACAGTTTCATACACATATTGGAATAATCAACCATAACGATGCAATAGGAAAAGAATATGGTTCTACAATTAATACAAACAAAGGAAAATACGTGTATCTGCTGGAGCCAACAATTCATGATTATGTGATGAAGAGTCAACGTAGCACACAGATAGTCTATCCAAAAGATCTTGGCTATATTGCTGCAAGAACAGGATTACAAAGTGGGCAGAAGATTGTCGAAATCGGAACTGGAAGCGGCTCGCTTACAACATTTCTTGCAAGCATTGTAAAATCACGTGGGCATGTCTATACCTATGATGTAGAACCAAAATTTATGGAAATCGCTAAAAAAAATATTGAAAAAGCTGGTGTTGCAAAATATGTTACAATGGAAAAGCTTGACATGAAAACTGTCAAGAAAGTTCCATTGACTGATGTGGATCTGGTAGTTGTAGACCTTGGAGACCCTTGGTCTGTTGTACCACAGGCAAGAAAGATGCTTAAGGGAAGTGGCGCCTTTGTTGCAATTTGTCCCACTATGAACCAGCTTGAAAAAATTGCAACCACTCTAATAGAAAACGACTTTTACGATATAGAGTGCACAGAACAAATTGTGCGAACAATTGAGGCAAGGGAAGGAAAGACTAGACACTCGTTTCGTAGTATAGGCCACACTACATATGTTGCCTTTGCAAGGAAGGTTTATTCCCCCAAAAAGAAGATTATCGCTGTTGATTAGCAAGATCTTACAAATATCTACAGTAAAAAATTTCATTCCAAAAAGAAAGTTTGCTTCACGCAAAGGAGAGAATGGAAAGATACTGGTTGTTGGAGGAAGCTATCTATACCATGGTGCACCTATACTCTCATCTATTGCGGCACTACGATGTGGGACCGACTTGGTGTACACCTGTGTGCCAAAAATAAACGTGCAAGCAACAAGGGCCATCTCTCCAAATCTTATTGTCCTGCCTCTAGTAGATGCAAAGCTTACTCGTGGTGCAGTACACAAGCTTCTGGGCGCTCTACCAAAAGAGCTTGACTCGGCTACTATAGGAATGGGACTTGCAATCCAGGATGTAGAAGCTTTGAAGTCTCTTACAAATTCGCTCTTAGACAGGGACGTAAGACTTTCACTTGATGCAAGTGCGTTAGTACCTGATATTTTGCCAATAATAAAAAACAAAAATGTTGTAGTTACGCCACACGCGGGTGAATTCAAGAGACTGTTTGGTGAACTTCCATCAGATTCTAAAAAGGAAGGAGTCTTGATAGTTGAAAAACACGCAAAGGAAAACTCCTTAACTATATTGCTAAAGGGACCAACTGATATTGTATCTGATGGTCACAAGACTTTTCTGAATGTAAAAAAGACTCCAGCCATGACAGTAGGAGGAACAGGTGATGTACTTTCTGGTTTGGTAGCAGGCATGTTGTCAAAAAACAGAAATCCAATTGAGGCAGCAGCGGCAGCAGTATTTATCAATGGAAAAGCTGGCACATTGGCACAAAGAAAGTATGGTTTGCACATGATGGCAACTGATCTTTTAGAATTTATTCCAGCAGTAATGAAACCATTTGATAGGGTACAGTGAATTTAATGCATGTACTTAGGCACGTAGATAATAACATGAAAGAGCTTCTTTTGGACCTTCAAGCACTAATTAGGCAGCCAAGCGTTTCTGCAAAAAATGAAGGACTTGAAGAGTGTGCAAGGCTTGTTGGAAAAATAATGAAAAATTCTGGAATAAAATCTGAGATATTACATCTTGGAAAAGGAGTGCCACCGGTTGTTTATGGCGAGGTAAGATCAAAACAAAACCCATCGAAAACGATACTATTTTACAATCATTATGATGTACAACCCGCAGAGCCATTTGAGCTATGGACTGACAAACCATTCAGTGGAAAAATAAAAGGAAACAAAATTTTTGGACGAGGTGCTGCCGATGACAAAGGGGAATTGATCACTAGAATAAAGGCGGTTGAGTCTTATCTGAAAAATCACGGCGATGTGCCCTGCAACGTGAAATTTCTTGTTGAAGGTGAAGAAGAAATTGGGAGTATGCATGTTGAAAAATATCTAAAAAAATACAAAAACAAACTTGAATGTGATGGAGTGATCTGGGAGTTTGGTTATGTGGATGAAAAAAACAGGCCAATAATCAGCCTTGGCATGAAAGGGCTACTCTACGTCGAGCTTTCGGCAATTGAGTCCGCGCGTGACGCCCACTCCAGCCTTGCGGTTATTATTAAAAATCCTGCATGGAGACTATTAGAGGCGCTTAAGACCCTTCGTGATTCTAATGGAAAGATACTGATTAAAGACTGGCACAAAGAAGTGACGCCATTTACAAAAGAAGAACTTGTACTGATAAAATCTGAGCCCTTTGATGAAAGCAGATTCAAAAAAGAATATGGAATAAAAGAGTTTGTTGCAAACAAAAAGGGAAAAGAGATCAAAAAAGCTATGGTAGGAGGGCCAACATGTAATATTGCAGGCATTATCTCTGGCTATACTGGCTCTGGTGCAAAGACTGTTCTTCCAGCTAAATCTCTCGTGAAGTTAGATTTTCGGCTTGTACCAAGAATGGAACCACAAAAGCAACTATCTAGATTAAAACAGCACCTTCGAAAACATGGATTTAGCGACATAAAAATAAAAATGATTCACGGCGAGGCAGCATCAAAAACAAAGATCTCAGATCCATTTGTTTCAACAGTAAAAGAAGCCGCAAATGAATCGTTTGGAAAATCTATAGTAAGTGTCTCTTCTGCTGGCACAGGACCAATGCACTCTTTTGCAAAGGTCTTGCGCGCACCCTGTATCTCTATTGGTAGCACATACATATTTTCTAGGATCCATTCACCAAATGAATTTGCAAGAATCGATCTACTAAAGAAAACTACAAAATGTATGTGCCTAATAATGGATAAATTCGCTACATCATAGAAAGAACTTTATTGTCCTCGTTTTGAAGTGGTTTTATGGCTTATGTATACATGCCAGGTGCCACTGCAGTTGGTATAACATATGATGACGGTGTGGTTATGGCAAGTGAAAGAAGAATAGCATACGGAAACTTCCTTGTAAGCAAGAACACAAAAAAGACATTCAAAATAACAGATTATGTTGGTGCTACATGTGCTGGCCTTGTAGCAGACATGCAAGTCCTGGCAATGCAGATGCGGGCACTTACAAAGATTCGAAAAATGGAACTAAAGCGCGAAATTCCACCAAACTCGGTAGCAAAAATGATGTCCTCTTTAATGTATGAACGAAGATACTATCCTTTACTTACCCAAGTTATTGTGGGGGGAGTTGATGGCGTACCTGCAGTATACACTCTTGATCCACTTGGTTCTGTACTTCCAGATGAGTATGCTGCAGTAGGAACTGGAGCAGAGATGGCCCTTGGAGTTTTAGATCAGGAGTATAAACCAGCTATGAAGGAAAAAGAAGCTGTTGCATTGGCAGTAAAATCCATACGCTCTGCCATAATGCGTGATTCTGCAAGTGGAGACGGAATTGACGTGCTTGTGGCTGACAAAAGTGGAATCAGAGAATTCACTGAAAAAACTTCTTAGAACAACACGAATCGTATTTTAGGTAAACTTAAACTTATGCCTAGTATTTTTACTAACGTTGAAAAAATCAGCAATATCTTTTATTTTGTTGATCAGTGTCATAATAGTTGGCATCTATCCAATTAATGCGGCAGTACGTGATGGAGCCTTAACAGAAAATGATATTGAATGGTGCGAAGATGTTTTTCCACAATATGAGGCAGCTGGCTTGAACTGGTTCTTAGAGAATTATAACTATAGCATTGAGGCAAGAGTTTGTGCAAATTTGTATGAAGACCAATTATGGGAGTACGATGGTAACGATAGAATACAAAAACTTGTAGAACGAAGTAAATACTATGTAGAATTAGAAATTAAAGAAAGTGAAGAGGAAGCAGAATCAGGAAAAATAGACGTAAAACCTGTTGGAATTCCTGAGCAAAAACCGAACTCGATGATGAAGACGTCATCTGATGGTACAGTGCTAGTTACTATCAATACTACCGATGCGAAAGCTGGAAAATATATGGGAATGGATGTAATTTTCAAAGATACAGCTGGAAAAATGATCAAACATGTAAACTATGATCTAAGAGTTACACAGGACACACAAGATGTTTTGATTCTAACTTCGCAGCACAGCGATACTGGTATATATGAACATTGGACTAGACCATTGTCTTCTGATATGCCAGTGGATGTTGAAGTTACGATTCTGGGTATTGGATTGCCTAAAGATAGAACAAGCTGGACTGGACCAAACGGTGAGGTTGTAGATTTTTCTGCAGTTCCTGAATTTGGATCAATAGCACCGTTGATTCTTGTGATAGCGGTAGCATCAATAATTGCATTAAGCACAAAATCAAGATTAATGTCGAAACTGTAACGCTATCTCTTTATCTCTTTTGCAGATTCCCAGAACCTGTCCGAAACATGATGTAGATTTTTAATTACCTCTCCCTTTGTCATCGTAGTCATTTCTTCGCTGGATACAAGTGATCTTCCAACAGCTAGAAATTTGTTCCGTGACTCTTCCACCACACAAACTAACTGATCTTTTTCAAACTTTGAATAACTTTTGATACCAGGCCTCATCACATTTGCACCATTACAAACAAACTTTACGGCACCCATGTCCACAACAACTTTTGGGAATTTCTCCAGTAGTGAAGTTTCAGATAAAAAGGGTAGATATAGTTCACCGAATTTTATTACGGACAACCCCTCGCCAATTATTATACTTGCATTGTCTTCAATCTCATGAACCATGAGGGTCTTTGTCTTAGGCAAATCCATTTTCCACTGTGCAGAAATTATTTCCAATGTTTTTGCAGTTTCACTTTTTGATAGCGGATTAGATTTCAACGTCTAGACATTTCCTGTTTTATGTCCAAGAGATCTCGCAGTATGGAGCTGGCTGTTTCCATACCACCTGCTCCACGACCAATTATCGTCTGTTGACCAGAGTGTTCAGAGTTGAAGGTGATGGCGTTTAATGTGCCATTCACACACAATGGATCATCAAGGGGGATCTCTTTTGGTGCAACAACAAGCTCTTTGTTGCATAATGCAACTAACTTTACAGCAGATTTTCTAGCAGCTGCCTTTTTTATGTCTGATGGTGTTACCTTGCTGATACCCTTTCGCTCAATATCTTTTATTGTCACCTTCATATCCATTACCCAGTTGGCAAGTATGACCAGCTTTGCTGCAGCATCAAACCCATCTATATCTAAAGATGCATTTGCCTCGACATAGCCCTTTTTCTTTGCGTCAGCAAGTGCAGCTTTGAAGGTCATGCCATTTGCCATGTTAGTCAAGATGTAATTTGTGGTGCCGTTCAAAATTCCCTGAAAAGAAACAATCCTTTCACCACGCAGGCTGTTTTTTGCATAATCCAAAATTGGTGTACCGCCTCCAACAGTCCCACTAAATCTTAGTAATACTTGATTGTATATTGCAAGCTCCATTAAAGAAGGAAAGGCCAACGCAAGCGGTCCTTTGTTGACCGTGATTACATGCAATCCGTTTTTCATTGCATTTACTATATGTGACATTCCAGGTTCTGCGTCCTTGTAGTTGCTTGGGGTTGTTTCTATTAGGACCTCAGCTTCCATGCCACTGATCATGTCCGCACCGTTTGCATCTTTTTCCTTGTTGTGATACTTTCGAATATTGCCATCTCTTTTTTTCACTCCAAGTAGTCTGTTTAGATCAAGGCCAGCGGATGATGCTGCTGCGCCTTTGCTATCAAACACTCCCACTATTCTAGGTTTGAGACCATGAAGTGCATAGAGGTCTTCTGATCTGGATAGCAAGAGCTTGGCAAAATTCTGACCTACAACTCCAAATCCACATAATATGATGCGCATTATTCAACAAACTCGTACGCTATTAATTAAGATTGACAAGTTTTGTACATTATAATGAGATTGCTTTATTAGAGATTACAAAATTTCAAACGTTGTGAGGAAAAAGCAATCTGTCTACATTGGAATTGGTGTTGGTGCTGCACTTGCTGTAATAGCTGTAGTTTATCTGACATCCAACATGCAAGATACGCCAATAGTAGATTCACTCGCATTGGATTTTACATACGATGACGCATTCAAAAATGTTGGAGAGAATTTAAAATCAAACGGTATAGTTATGTCACTTGATCTTAGGTTTAAAGACTACAAGAATGCAGAAATATGCCGTAACTTTTTTACCAAACCCGAAATGCAGAAGCTTGTAGAATATTGTGCATCTGCTGAACTTCGTGACGAAAATAATAACTTTCTTGGCAACCTGCATATAGTTGGTTCGCCGGCTGCACCGAAACTAGTTGTAGTATTACTACAATCTGATCCAATGATAAGCCAGCTCAAAGAGATCACTACTATTTATGATTCAGTGATAGACGAACTTGTATGTACGTGCTGGGAGGAAGTTAAACCAGGCGGATATGATACTCTTGGAGACTGGGTTAATGCACTACGTGACTTTCATACTGGTGGAGACAAACCACACAGTGCCTCAAAGGCACTTCCTCTTGCATCAAAGCATCTCCAAATCGAACTTACAACCAACAAAGATGGTTATCTTTGGGAGCTTCTTATTGCAAGATAATCTACTGAAAGGTCTTACACTATTAACAGGTTCACTAAGATTGATGTAATCCTTAATCCATAATCATTACCTTGGGTGCTTAACATTGTTTGAAGATCTATGGTTGATATTGCTTGGATTTGCGGCAGGGATTCTTGGGTCCATGATTGGACTTGGAGGCGGTATCGTAATTGTACCGGTATTGACATTTCTTGGATTTTCTCCACAGCTTGCTGCAAGCAATAGTCTTGTTGCAGCTTTTAGTAATGCTGTAGCATCGACAATATCTTATGCAAAACAAAAGCGCATAGAATATTTGCTTGGACTAAAACTTGGTCTGCTTTCTATTCCGGGTACTGTACTTGGCGCATTCATCTCATCTGATATAACTCCCTCTGTCTTTAAGATGCTCTTTGGGATTGTACTCATTGTATCAAGTATTTACATTTTCTCAAAAAGAAAAATGGAATCGAAATCGTATAATCTTTCAAAGCAAATTATGGTGTTGGTAGTTGCGGCAAGTTTCTTTGCTGGAATAATATCAAGTTTGTTTGGAATTGGCGGAGGTATAGTGTTTGTTCCATTGATGGTAATAGCTATTGGACTCTCGATGAAGCTTGCAGCTCCAACCTCGCAGTTTATTTTGTTATTTGCATCCGCCTCTGGTATGATTACACATGCGTTTCTTGGCCATCCTGACTTTTACCAGGCACTTTTGCTTGCTGGAGGTGCATTTGTTGGTGGTCTTGTAGGAAGTAGACTTTCACTTGAAATAGAAGAAAAGAAACTCAGAATTCTCGTCTCGGCAGTAATAGTTGCCGCAGCAATCAAACTCTTTATCGATTCGTTGTAGGGTCCTTTTTGATCTGGTATAGATTTCGTTTTGATACCACTACCAGATCACCATTTTCTTTAGAACCCTCAAAATCCACAGCTACAAGGCCATAGTTTTCATTAAGATCAGTCTTTTCAGTTATCTTAAACTTCATCTTCAATTTTTCATCAGTGTATAATGGCTTTAGGAATCTGGCATGCCTGTGCTTCCAAGAAGGATCTCCATCCATTCCATAGAAAATCATTGAATTGCCATACATCTCTTCAAGTTTGGTAAATTCGCCCTCCATTCTTCCTAGTATGGCTCGGCCAGAAACCATTTTAATAATTTTATCACTTGCATTATTGGCTTCATATAGTACGTTCTTTATGCCAGAAAATGCAAAATAATTTTCAAGGTCTGATAAAGAAACCTTGCTTTCAGCAAAAAACTCGTCACCCACTTTGAGTTCTGAAAACTTTTTCATTAGGATCTTATTTCGTCAGGATAGAAAATGACCTCAGAGTTTGAGTTGGCTTTTCCTGATGCAAAATATTTTATCGCATTGAAAATTCGTTCATTACTTGGTTTTGTTCCATCAATACTTCCTGGTAAAACCAGAAACATTCTCAGATTAGATTTTAGAACATCACTTAATTCTTGATTGACGGTTGTGGTAAATGGTCGAAGCGCCCCCCTGAATACATCGACTTTTGCCCTGTCTGCACCTGAAATTTTTGCACCGGAGGGCAGATCTGGACCTATTATGACCATGGTGCCTGATTTGCCTTTGAAAAGAGGCGGATTCTTAGAGCCTTCTGGGACAAAGGCACTAAAACACTCCTGTCCTACGATGGCTGGAATGTTTATGAATTTATCAACTAGCGCATCCCACTGTGATCTTGATATCTCTGTTATTTTAGAAAAAGATGTAATTTTCCCCGTGACATGTATTACTAGAGAAATTGCACCTATCTTTTCTGACGCGGTCTTGAATAGTTTTTTTACTTCATCCTGGTTTGACAAATCAATTACGTGCGAGTGAAACTTTCCTAATTGTTCCTGAGCTTGTTTTGGGCTGTTTTTTGAAATCAAAAACACTATTTTTCCACCAGCCTTTTCAATATTTTGTGCAATAAATTCGGCTCTTGTGATATCAGAGCTTTCTGTAGCGTCTAACGTTAACACTATTACTTTTGAATTAAAGCTTGCAGAAGATTCTGGAATAGAAGATGAAATATGTGGTTTTACTGGATAAAACACTCTATCGCCAGGTATGACCTTGCCGTTTAGAATCTTTGAAATTTTCTCATCACAAAGAGCCACGACCGTGTCCGCAACTTGTGCCTGTGACAAAAACTGTTCATCTGCTATCATCTTGCTTGTGTTAATCTGTATTTTTTCTGCTATTTGTTGAATCTTGGAAAGTAATGATGATATTGTTGTGTTTAACTTTTGTATCTCAGATTCAGAGGTAATCCCCTTAACTTTTGCTAGTTTTGTTGTTGCATTTTTAATTCCTTCTTTTACTATTTTCTCTTCTTCGCCCATCAATGGTAAAATGTCAATATTGATCTCTTCTACTTCTTTGGGAGTAAGACTCTCAAAACCACTCACTCTCATGAACTCTGCAGCTGCTTTTGGATATACCGTCTTGTAAATTCTATCAGAATGAACAGGACCAGGATTTGTTGCAATTGATATTATTCCCTTCTCGGTAAGCTCCCATGACATTGCCTCAGCAAGTCTGTTTTTTGCTCCTTGTGATGCTGTATATGGACTCCTGAATCTATAGGGCCTTTGTTCAAGTGGGCGTTCTTCAGTAAAGAAAGTCGATATGGTTATGATTTTAGAACCGGATTTCATTGCTTTTAGAGCTTGAACTGAAGTCCAAAAAGTTCCCGTAAGGTGTATTGCAACAGTACTTTTGAATTCTGCCATTGGGGCGTTTGCAAAACAAGTTACGGGTCCTGAAACTCCTGCATTATTGACTACAATATCAACTGTGCCAACTGATTTTTTTAACTCATCAAACATGTGTGATATGCCGTCTTCATCACTCACATCAACACCAGCAAAAATTTTGACAAAGGCGTTACTTTTTACTCTATTTATTATTTCCTGTAAACTCTTTGCTGTTTCCTCAAGCGGTTCTTTTCGTCTACCAAGAATAACAACACTTGCACCATTTTCAGCAAATTTAGTAGCTATGGCTTTACCAATGCCAGTGCCGCTACCAGTGATAACTGCAACTTTGCCTTGAAATTTTAGCATTGAACGAAAATGGCTATATTTTTCGATTATTTATTCCGATTGCTCTATTGGTAGATTTTTGTTTTAAGACCAATATTTATTTGAGGGAGAAATTCACCTTCAACCATGCACGACACAGAACAGGAGACATTTGTCCTAAAAACTATGCCTGAACAATTTTGTGAACTTTTAGAAAAAATTGGAATACAAGCACAAGCAAAAGAGATTGCTACTGATGAGGCTGAAAAAGGCGACTATTACAGTAGACACTTTGCTCAGACCCCACGGATGGTTACAAACAAGGGATGTGTTGAGTTACAAGGTACTAGCATTGATGTTGTGCATATAATACAAAAGGGATAGAAATGCAAGATCCAAATCCACTTCCTTGGGGCGCACAAGATCGTTTTCAGGCTCATTTTATAGTAAAGGGCAATACAGGTAATAACGACAGTGACTTTGTAGCAGAGACAAAACTGTCCACAAAAGGTCATTTTGGTTCAAAAAAACTGATTGGAGTACAGTGGGATGGAGGAAAAATTGCTGAAATGCTAAACAATGATCACGAACTAACAAGCGTGATTTTAAAGCAGCCTCTTAAGGATGCCAGTATTTGGATTGATCCTACAGAAAATGGTATCAGAATATACGGTAAATGGAAACATCATGACGAATTTGGTATCTCAAAAGAACTGTTTACTATTTATGACAGAATCGCATCCCACATACGAAAAGCTCTCTAAGCCCGCCACCAGTCCAAAGCTAAACAATCTACTTTATCTTTTCCATGTGGTATAGCTAAAATAAACTGCTTTCTAACTGTAGTTGCTAATCTCCCAGCCAGTACTACACCGGTTGCAGTGATGGTGTCACTTGTATTGTAAACTTGTACTAGATATGGTGCATGATCAATACCTGGACCTTTTTGATATACAGCAAAGTCACAACCAAACTTGATTCCAGGATTTACAATATACCCCTTGTCTCGAAAATCTTTGTAGACTAGATATTTTTTGTCAAAGTTATGATATTCATTTCTACAAATTGCAAGCATGTCAGTTTCTGAGAGCTGCTTTTTTGATCTATATATTTTGATTTTGGATTTTTGTAGTAAATAGTACCCTTCTATAAGATCCAAAATCAGAGGTGCGTTTATCTCATCTGGCTTCGGTTTTGTAATGCCAACTGGTTTTCCATAATATCCTTGCATAAAAAGAGAACGTGAGTCCTCTATGTTCCAGATTACAATTCTATTTTCGATTAGTTCGCCTTTCAAGTTATAAACTCAAAGCTAATACTATGAAAGAGTCAGAAACTTCTAGACACTTGTCTGACATTTCTTCTATTCCTTCCACAACATCTTTGAGAAGTAAAAGTTCCTTCGTATTTGTAATCTCATCAAGAACCTTGAGTGTAAGCTCACGATACTTTTCGTCAACATTGCGCTCAATACTCTGGGCTTCATGTGCGAGGTCTATCGCTGCAGTTGGATTGCCATTAAGAGCTCGCACAATCTCGTTTAGTTTGTAGATTTGATCAACTGCAAGCTCAATAAGATCTGAAAGATCTTTGTCCAGTTTTCCCTTTTTTAGAGTGACCGCTTTAATGTTTGAAATTTTGAAGGCAATGCCTGTGATATATCCTGCAATCTCATCCATTGTATAGGCTGTATGCAAGAGATTCTCCCTGTTCATCATGAGGCCGCCGACATCTGCAATCTCTCTTGTTATTTTTCTGCGCAGAGCCTCAACCTCATCTTCCGTATTGCCTATTCTTTCAAGTGAGGATTTTATCTCAGATTTGTCAGCCTTTATGATAAGCGAAGGTAGTATGGCAAGATCTCTTACAGAGTTTAATATTCTGTTTATCTCATCTTGCAAAACCGCAAGTGCCTTTCTTTTAGCTTGTACTTCTAACTCCCCACTATACATGTAAGGCTTTAAGATGTTGGTAGAGTCTAATAATTCTTACTTAGGTTCATTGTTGTGAAACCAGTACAACATGAGACGTGTGCACGATCTTAAATGTAGTTTTGTTTTTCTTCCTGAACCACTCTTTTTTGACCATTGTACAGCGAAATTATTTCTTGATCAGTAGTAGCATTTTCTGGCATTTTTTCAAATCGTATTTTTCCAGTGAATTTAGGAAAGCGAAGTGCTAGGCCACTTCCCTTTCTAATCCCATCCATGGCAGTCTTGTGTATTGGGCTAAGCGTTATTTCTGAAGCTACTACTTCAATTACAACTTCTGGCTCAAACCAAACTTCAGCCTCCAGTCCGCTGTTTATTCTAGGATTTTTCTTGAGTGTTATTTTGTTGGAAAGTATTTGGTAGAATTGATCAAGACTTTCATCCGTAAATCCGGTGCCAACCTTGCATATGCTAGGAAAAGTATCAGTCTTATCGTCGTAGGTTGCAAGTAACAAAGCCCCATACCTCCCTGTTCTTCTGCCTCTGCCAAAAAATGCTCCTATAACTACAAGATCTAAACTATCGCCAAGCTCGTTTCTATATTCGCGTTTTAGCTTAAGCCAGTTACTTGCTCTGGCACCTGCCCTGTAAGACGACTCAAGTTGCTTTAGCATCACACCTTCACATCCAGCATTAATTGCATTTTCTAGTACATCTTCAACTTCATTATTGGTTTTGACAATAGTTTTTGGCATCAGTTTTACAAACGAATCCTCTTTTACTATTTTTTCAAGCAGCTTTCTACGTTCTTTATATGATAAATCCAGACAGCTTTTGTCATCCACAAACATGACATCGAAAAAGTTTACAGTAATTGGATATTGTAATACTGCTTTTGCCACTTTGTATTTTCGTCTTCGATGCATAAGTTCTTGAAAGGCAAGGTATTCTCCTGAATCTTCATTGATGGCAACAGCCTCAGCCTCTAGTATTGCCTCATGTGCATTTATTGACTTGGTAATATTTTCAACAATGTCTGGATAATAGTTTGTAATGTTTTCTAGGCTTCTTGAATATAGCACTACTTTTTCTCCTTGTAAGTGTAGTTGAACGCGTTCACCATCAAGTTTGTATTCCGCTGCAAACTCTGACCCCATTTTTTCACGCGCCTCATCTGCTGTCTTGACTCGTTCTGCAAGCATTGGTCTGATAGGACTAAACACTGACACCTGGAAATTTTTTATTGCGTCAATTCCGTCCTTTGCTAGTGCTGCAGCGACTCGCCCCAAATCACTTGATACATTATACGCGTGCTCTAGCGCTGTTCTGTTTTCTTTTGAACCAGTAAAGGCAATAGCAAGAGAATCCATGAGTGTATAGTCTGCTATGCCTAAACGAAGGGAGCCAGTGATTATTTTGAGAATAAATCCGGCTTCTATCGGACTTGCATCGTTTAAGAGGCTGGAAATGTATTTCATCTTCATATCTTGAGAGCGTGTTCCTTTTAGCTCGGCAATCTTGTATAGTGTATCGTAGACCCGCTCTACAGTAATCGGTTCAGTTAGAAACGTAGTCTGCTTTTTTTGCTCTAAAATTCTTGATGCAGCTTGTCCTAAATCTCCTCCTTCGTTATACTCCTGTTCTATTTTTCTGAGAGGTACACCAGCGGATTTAGAAATTGCTTTTATTGCCATTTTTTCAGCAATGCCCATCTCAACTCCCTCGTGATCAGGTCTGAGCTTTCCCTGTAAGAGATAAACTACATTTGAAATAATTTCTGGAGGAGTAATCTTGAACAGATCCACAAGATGTTGAGTTAGTTCTAGTCGTTTTGCGGTACCTTCCATTATCTTTAATGTTTCTGCTATAAGAGAAAATTTCATCTGACGCCTTTTACCAATTCCGGAATAAAAGCTTGAGTTATTTCCTATCGAGATGAACCTTTATCTTAAGCCAGATTTCAGGCGATCTCTTAAAAAGTATAGTATGAAAGTCTGACATCTCATCATCATTTAGAAATCTATTGTTTCTTCTCAAAAACCCATCAAAGAATACCCCCGATATGTATCCTACATAAAGCCCATAAGAAAAGTTGCAAAGCATTGCGGTGTCAGGTACAAGGGCTTGCGCTTCTACTAAAACCACATTGGGATAGTCAAGTGCATATGCTATGACGTCATTAAGATTTTTTTCCTCGATTACATCTAGTCCCACAATAAAACCGAGTTCCGCAAATATTTAGGATTTTTGTACTCTTGTTCGTTTATAAAGAGGACTTTATGAAAAGCCTCTTATGGGTGGAGCCAAAAAAAAATCTCCTGCGCAGGCAGAAAAATCTCAACAAGCTGAGGCTGCAAAAAAAGAAGGCTCCTCAAAGAAGGGTGAAAAGAAAGAGCAGAAATCAAAATCATCCATCTCTGTAATAATAGATGAAACTCAAGCGATGAATTTTATCAAGAACTCCAAGGTTTTTACAGTTCAGGAGATGTCACGGCAAGCAGGCGTGAAGGTTTCTACCGCAAACGCCTTTTTGCATAAGCTATTGCAAAATGGTTCAATAAAGAGAATAGGTGGATACAGCGGTCATCACATCTATCAACCAGCTTGAGTTATCAAAAATACGTCACCGGGTTTTACATCATTTAATGCCTCGATATTGGATGTTATAATTCCAATTGGGGTCATTGTTTTCGCCGATTCGGTATTATTTAGAAAAAAACAGATAGATCCATTCGCTGTCATAAACGCAACATCTCCTTTTTTGAATTCTTTTCTTTGCCTTTCTCCTCCGACATTTAGCTTGGTTTCTATGTAAGCAAAGCTGTTGTTCATTATGTGTGCATTACCCTCAAGCGGCAAGGATCTGATTATGTTGCCAACAGTGACTGGCGCAAGATGACGCTTTAAGTCGCATTTTAGCTGTGATCTGCCCTTTATCTCAACAACTATCTCTAACCTAGAAACAGATCCAGCGCTCATTTTTGAAGGGGGGGTTTATGAATTATATAACGTTTGTTCAAACAACACTGCGATGTCTGACGAACCTGAAGAGATTAATGTAGATACTGAAGAAGTTGTAGAACCAGAAGGACCTGTTCTGGAAGAACCTATTGTAGAAACTGCAGTAGTGGAAGAAACTGGAGAAGAAGTAAAGGTAGAAAAAAAGGAAAAGAAGGCAAAAAAGGGTGACCTTTCTCCAGAAGAAATTGCCGAACAGGAAAGGTTACAGAAAATAATAGATGAAAGAGAGGTAATTGAAATCGACCCAATTCATGTGCCAGTTGAATATGAAACTACAGGCAAGGGTAAAATACACATAGGTCCACCCACACTGACCCGATTTGAAAAGGCAAGAATATTGGGCGCAAGGGCACTACAATTGTCTCTTGGAGCGCCACCATTCATTGCAATTCCAAAAGAAGTTGCAACCTCGCTTGATCTTGCATATACTGAGCTTGAAAAACGCGTTATTCCTATTACAATAAAAAGAATGTTACCAAATGGCGATTTCCAGAATATACCGATCGATCTTTTTGACTAATGGATAAATCATCGATAAGACTTAATACAATGCAAATTTTTTGGTGATGTGATTGATATCTTTGAGCGAAATGGAAAGCAGGCCACAACTTGCTGATAATAGCTCATTTTTAAATAATGAAAAAGTAGTGATAATACAGCAACAACCAGTTATGGAGTGTGCTATTGATTTATTAACTAACATTGGAAGTTATGGCCAAGTGAAACTAAAAGCTAGAGGTGATTCGATTCCTACCGCAGTAGCAGTAGCTAATGTGATCACAGAAAAGCTGATGAAAGGTAATTCACAAATCGTTGACATAACTGTGGATAGTGAAAATGCAAACGGGAAATACGGCATGACTCTAATTTCAACTATTCAAATAATTATTGCTAAAAAAACAAACTAAAACGAGCTTCCAGGTCCCTTTAGAAGCATGTTTTCACATTCTTTGCATACGGCTTCATCAATATTTGTTTCCAAGTTGTGATGGATATCACATATCAGCAGGCTTGATTTGATGTAGTTGCACAACCCAATGAACTTTGAAAGACTTGCTGGTGTGTACGCCATATTGGATGCCAAGTTGCCACATATGTCATCAACCATTTCTGCCACTTCTTTTACTGCGAGAAGCTTTGTTATCAAAGTAGGATCACCACGAGTTCCCCTAATGTAGTTGCTTATGGCAGCCTGTGTGACGCCTAGCAACTTTGAGACTTCTTCCTCACGTATGCCGTGATCTTCGATTAGCCTTTTTGCTAGTATGGCACGAAGAGCTGGTATCAAGGTTTTTGTCTCAATCTCTACAGGAAGTAGCATGACAAAAAAGGGTCATCTAAAATATTTAAAGGTAATCTTATTGCTCAAGATAACTTATTTTATTGAGAGCATCAGATCATTGTGTTGCAAGAAATTTGTTCAAAACTGGAAGAACTTGTAGTAGATGCAGTATCACACTGCAAATCTGATTGCATTGCGTTATCAGGTGGTCTTGATAGCTCGATTTTAGCATTCTGTCTGAATGATAAAAAGATCAGATCGATTGTTACCATAACAGAAAATTTCCCTTCAACTGATCTAATGTATTCTCAACTGGTGGCAAAACAAATTGGGTTGCAGTTAGATGTAAACAATGCATCAATTAGTGACCTGACAAATGCAATTGAAGATACCATTAAGATCCTGAAAGTTTTTAACCCCATTGAAATACGAAATTCTATTGTAATGTATATTACAATGAAAACTGCGAAGGAAAAAGGCTGTACGAGTATAATTACAGGCGATGGAGCTGATGAACTATTTGCTGGCTATAGTTTTTTTCTACAAAAACAAGGCTTAGAGCTACAAAAAGATTTGGAACGAATATGGAAGATAATGCACTTCCCAACACAGCAAGTTGGCAAATCCCTTGGCATTGGCGTAGAATCGCCATTTCTTAACGAAAAAGTAGTAGAATATGCAAAATCAATTCCAGCAGACTTCAAAGTACACGAAGAAAATGGTACAAAACATGGAAAATGGATCTTGCGCAAGGCATTCGAAAAGAGACTGCCAGAATCTATAGCTTGGAGAGCAAAATCCCCCATGCAAGACGGCTCAGGAACAAGCGGGCTTACTTACTTTTTTGATAACGTGATTGCGGATTCCACGTTTAAGGATAAAGTGGATATGTATCTTGAGAAAGAAAAGGTACGGTTAGGATCTAAAGAATCCCTGTGCTACTACGAGTTGTATAGAAAGTATTATGAACCGCCTGCCTATTTGGATTCATCAAAACCAAGGTGTCCAGAATGTCAAGCAGTAAAGGAACCAGACTCACACTTTTGCCGCATGTGTGGGAGTTTTCCTATCTAATATTTTTTCCACTTGTTTGGTTTTTTGACAAAAATTCGTTTGCAGCCATGACAACAAAAATAATATTTTTTTCCTTTGTATTCGTGAACAAGAGCTAAACTCTCATCAAGCTCGATTCCACAAACAGGATCCACTGGCATAGATAACAACAATTGAGTTTCTATTTATTCTTTACATTATGATGTTAAAGTTTTTAGGAGTTGAGAAAATTCGGAATCAGATAATGGTGGAATTTTAGTTAATTCTAAATTTTCATCAACATGAGAACTTGTCTTATGCCCAACAAGAGGTGCGATTATTCCAGGAGTGGATCTAACAAACTGTAATGCACGATGTGAGGATCTCAATCCTCCAAATTCAGGTATTACATTTGGTCCAAGAAGCTTTGCTTGCATTAGTGGAACACTTGCAAAAACTCCAATCCCAAAATTTGTAGCTGCTTCTAATATTGCAGCGTCAGATCCATTCATAGTTTGATTTTTTAAAACTAAAGCTTGATCAAGATACATGTTGTATGGTAGTTGAATAAACTTGAATCCATGGTCGTTCCCGCCTGCCTCTTTTGCAAGTCTTAACACATCTGCAAGTAAAATGTACTGCGGATATTCTTTTGGGACTCTAAAACAATCCCATGTTGCCATGCCATAGTATTTTATTGTGCCCTGCTTTCGCTGTTTTTCATAAAATTCAAAAACCGCTTTAAGATTTTTCATAAACTCTTCTTTTGAGATATCTTGTAGCTGGCCCTCTGCTGCGTTATGGAGATACATCAGGTCAATACAATCAAAACCCAAGTTGTTCAGGCTTCGATTGAGCTGGTCTTGTAGATATGGTATGGTCATGCAATGATATCCAGAAGAAATGTCGTTTGACTTGATTATGCCTGGTTTTACTAGGGTATTGTGGATGTATTCCCAAAACTCTTCTTTTACATCGCCATCATTTGTTACATAGCCATTTTTTGTACTTACGAATAACTCGTCTCTTTTGACCTTGCCTCCTTCTACCAATTCTAGTACTGCTCTTCCAACAGATCTCTCTGCTTTTTGGGAACGATAGTTTATTGCGGTATCAATTACATTTATTGCAGAAAAGACTGATTTTTTGATTGCCTCTTTTACAAGAGCATCTGTAGCGTCATCTACGTTTCCAAGGTATGTTCCTATCCCTATGGATGAAAGACTAAGTCCAGCAAACTGCTTGAAGTGATTTTTTCCAGCAGTTTGGTTCTTTTTTGCGAAGTTTGACGTGCCTTCTGGTGTGGCATGACCTGTTATCACGTGTTGACTTTGAATCTGATTGATTTAATTGTAATGTGTTTATGCCCCTAACAGAAAACTTAGGACCAAAAGAGTACCAGTAATTCTACCATATGATACACATGATGCCATCACAGGCACAAGCTTTTCAATATCATCAAAACTTCGCTTTAGTCCAAGTCCAGACTTTATGAGTAATGGAATAGAAAGAAGTGTGATTAAAGAAAGAATTGGAAGAGTTTGAGTTATTACGCCAGCGATAATTGTGCTATATGCAACAGTAGGAAAAATCCATAAGGCCTTAGTTGCTCGTTTTTTTCCAAGTACTATGACTAGCGTTTTTCTGCCACTAGCTCTGTCTGCCTCAAAATCGGGAAACGAATTGACAAACAATATCATGGACGATAATACTCCTAAGACAACTCCACCTAAGATTGGTTCTATTGCAATTTGTGAAGTCTGAACAAAATATGTACCAAGAACAATCATCGTTCCCTTTATTGCAACAAATATTTCGCCTAGTCCAGAATTAACTATCTTTGTTGAGTAAAAGTAAATTGAGATAATTGCAAAAGCGAGTATGATGGCAATAGTTATGCCGTTTAAAAAAATAAAATATCCGCCTATTATTGCACCAAGAATAAGAAAAGCTATACCGGCTCTATATACTTCGGATAGTTGCAATAATCCTTCAGGTAAAACACCAGTGCCTCCACTAAACTTGGTCCTTTTTGTTTCTGTATCTATTCTGCGTTTAAAATCCCAATAGTCATTGAGAAGATCAACACTTGCATGTAAAGCAATTACTCCAGCAAATGTAAGAACAGCATCTACTACATTGATAGTTTGGTTTTGGCTCCAGCTTATGGCAAGGCCAAGGCAAACTGCAATTACTGAGGCAAGAAGAAATTTTACTCTGATTACTCTAAACCAGCTAGATAGCATTACACTAAAAGCTCCCCAATACTGATTAAGATACAGTTTTTTTTATACTTGAATAAGTGTGATCTTGGCATGTCGTATCTAAATAAGCAAAGGACAAAAGAATCTTACTTTGATAAGTTATGCGTAAAATCTAAGGGAATTGTTAGGAATACAAGGTTTGTATTAGCACGATTTGAGGCATTTCATTTGTGTCCTCTCATGAAATCATTTTTGTTTTTATCATCATAATACTTTCTGCATTTAACCGTGTGTATGATTATTCCATCCATTGGCAGTTTGCAACATTCACAGTCTATCATTCTTAACCCTCAATTCAAAGTCTAGGTGTTTAAACGTATGTTCCTAAAGTATGGTATCAGTAACATACTTTACTTAACACACAACCGTTTCATACGTCTAGATTGTAACCAAATGTTTTCAAAGCTACTTAATATTAATCAAAATTGACTAATTTCACACTAGAGACTCATCACTTACGCTAAGGGGTTTTCGTCCCGTGAAACCTTCATCCTTTCCATGCCAGAATTTTATCTCAGTTTCACCTTCTTTCCAGCAAAGCCAAACTTCTTCATTGAATCTTAAGGACGGAAAGTCAAGCAAGCCTTCCTCTATGCTTTTTACCATAACTCCTGTACTTTCCAAATCCTCGATAGCTTTGTAAAAATTGGTTATCGCAGTGTTCAGTTCCTGCTTTTTTAACGCATAATCTTTAAAGCTTGACATGTAGCGAGGGTTTGTTTCCATCTCACTTTGTATTTTAACCACCTCGTTTTTCAAACTAACTATATCCTTGAATTTCTTAATTACAGAAGGAAGTAATTTGTTAGCATCCTCAATAGTAAAATGTGAAAACATTGATAGCTTAACAAAATGGCCTAGTTAAAAATATATGGTCTGTATCAAAAACTTGTTTTTCAATTAGATCATATGTGATATTACTTCTGCAATCATTCTTGATGCCAAATGCGATGTTCTATCCTTGATATCATAACTAGGGCAAACTTCCATAATGTCCATTCCAACAATTCCATGCCTTGCAAGTGATTTTAACAGATAAACTGCCTCAATATTGCGCAAGCCCATTGGTACAGGGACAGAGACTCCTGGTGCATATGCTGGATCTACTGCATCCATGTCAAAAGAAACATAAACATTTTTTCCAATTTTATTTAGTATCAATTTTTCAATTTCAGATATGCCATTTTTTAATACGTCAAAAGGAGTAATTACAGTCAGATCATATTTTTTTATATTATCAATTTCTTCTTGCTCTGGGGTTCTGGTTCCAATCTGCAGACTTGATTTCAAATCTATAAAGGACAACACATCATAAAAAACTGAACCATAATAGTTTCTTGTGGAACTGATAAAATCGGGATGAGCATCAAAATAAATCAG
>Ga0187892_10001308_pt1 | contig 57559 bp, 42 predicted proteins | sample MA1701073metaG_FD_139345 | JGI IMG/M metagenome (GOLD analysis project Ga0187892, IMG submission 139345) | Bio-ooze microbial communities from a basaltic lava cave in the Kipuka Kanohina Cave System on the Island of Hawaii, USA - MA170107-3 metaG ...
ACCCCGACCTGCCGGCGGACTTCGACCTTCCCCGCGGCGGCCTCGAGATCGGCGCCCGGTACCGCATCCTCGTCCGGGGCGCCGGCGCGGGCGCGAACGTCCTTTCGGTCGGCCGGAAGCCGCTCGGAGCGGGAATCGACACGGGCTTCACGGTCGCGAGCGACACAGACCCTCCGCTCTACGTGGACGTCGTGCCCGGCCCGCCCGAGGTCGCCGCCACGTCCCCCGTCGCGGCGCTGCCGCTCGGCGACACGTCGGTCTCCGTGGACTCGGCCGTGTCGGTTTCGTTCGGCGAGCCGCTCCTGCCGGCGACGGTCACGCGCGAGACGGTCTCGATCTTCGATGTCTCGGGTCCCCGGCCGCGCCGGCTCGCGGGCGACCTCCGCCTCGACCAGACGGTCTCGGGCGCCACGGTCCGCTTCGACGCGGTTCCCTCCCTTCCGGAGAACGCCGTGGTCGAAATCCGGGTCGAGGGAGCGCTCCTCGATCTCGGCCGGCACGCGGTCGTCCCGTTCGCGGGCCGGTTCGCGACCGGCGATTCCCCCGCGCGCGACGGTCAAATCGTCGAGGAGTTCGACGACGCGCGCTTCCGCGACGGCGAGGCGTCGACCGCGGACTGGTCCGGCGGCGGACGCCTCGCGCCCGGCCGTCCCCCGGGCGGCGACGGATCCGACGGTCCGTTCGAGCCGCTCGAGGACACGGTCGTCGACACGACGGAGCGGGCCGAGCGGCAGTTCTCGCGCATCGTCGTTCCCGAAGGGGTGACCGTCACGGTGACGGGACCGAGGGGGGCCGTCTGGCGCGCGTTCGGCGACGCCGAGATCGCGGGCGCGATCGTGCTCGACGGCGGACCCGGCGGAGAGGGCGACAACGACGCTCCGGGCGGCTTCGGCGGCTTGGGCGGTCCGGGAGGCGGGCCGGGCGGATCGGGCGGCTGTCCCGAGTCGGCGCGCACCGTGACGGAGGGCGGGCCCGGAGCGGGCCGCGTTCCGGGCGAGATCGCGCCGCTCGACGGAGGGGGATTGGGCGGGTCGAACTCGACCTCGTCGCTCGGCGCGGGCGGCGGCGGCGGCGGCGGGTACTTTTCCGCCGGCGCCCCGGGCGGCGGCGCCTCGGGGGCGGGCGGCTTCCCGAGCGGGCGCGAGGAGGGAGTCGAGGCCGACGGTTCGATCACGGGAGGCGCGGGCGGGGGCGGCGGCGGCTGCGACGACGACTTTTCCGGCGCGCGGAACGACGGGGGCGGCGGAGGGGGAGGGGGCGGCGGCGCTCTCCTCCTCGTCTCGAGCGGGACGGTCCGGCTTTGCGGACGGATCGAGGCGCGCGGCGGGCCGGGAGGGAATAGCCGCGGCCAGGGCGGGGGCGGCGGCGGCGGCTCGGGCGGGCTCGCCGTCGTCCGGGGCGAGACGGTCGAAGCCCTTCCCGGCGCGCTCGTCTCGGTGCGGGGCGGTGCGGGCGGAGCGGCGCCGGCGGACGGCCGGGGCGGCGACGGCGGCCACGGGCGCGTCCGCTTCGAGGACGCCGACGGCGCGATCGACGACACCGCCGTCGCGATCGACCCCGACCTGCCGGGGATCGCGACGACCGGCGTCGCGCCCCCGGGCGGTCCCGGGGAGACCGTCGCGGTCTCGCTCTTCCGCGACACGGGGGTCGAGGACCCGAGATACGCATTCGACGGAGCCGATCCGTCGACCGGGCTCGTCATCGAGGGCGCGAGCGACGTCCTCCTCTCGGATCCGGTGCCGCCCGGCGCCGCGATCCGGATCGAGTTCGAGGGGGCGGAAGGGGACGCGCTCGATTCGGCGATCCCCGATCCCCGCACCCGGACCGGCTTCTCGACCGACGTGCGCGCGATCGAGGGGCGGCGTTTCGTGCGCTTCCGCGTCCGGTTCACGGCGCCCGAGGCTCGTCCCGACGCCCGTCCGCCCGCGATCGAAAGGCTCCGGATCCGGTTCGCGTACCACTGATCTATCCCGTGAAACGAGCGCGGCGGCGGACCGACGACGTGTTCGTGCACCCATCTGCGATCGTCGACCCGCCGCGCCGGATCGGCTTCGGAACGCGCGTCTGGCACCACGCCCACGTCATGGCGGGAGCGCGGATCGGGCGCGGATGCGTCCTCGGCCAGGGCGTCTTCGTCGCCTCGAGCGCGCGGATCGGAGACCGCTGCCGCATCCAGAACCACGTCTCCGTCTTCGACGGGGTCACGCTCGGCGACGCGGTGTTCGTCGGGCCCTCGGCGGTCTTCACGAACGTCTTGACGCCGCGCGTCGAGCATCCCCGCAGGGACTCGTACGTCCCGACGCGCGTGAAGAAGGGGGCGACGATCGGCGCGAACGCGACGATCCTCTGCGGAGTCGAGATCGGAGCGTACGCGATGATCGGGGCGGGCGCCGTCGTGACGCGGGACGTGCCGGACCACGCGCTCGTCATGGGCGTGCCGGCCCGGATCGCCGGCTGGGCGTGCCGCTGCGGCGAGCGACTCGCGGGGAGGGGCCGCTCCTGGACTTGCGACAGTTGCGGTGATTCCTATACTCGTCGCGGTTCGGCGCTCGTACCCGGGTCGCCGCGGCGGTCGGCGAGGCCGGCCGCTCGGCGAGGCCGCGGGCGGGCTCGAACGTGACGGGAGGCGGGCGGCCTCCTCATCCATCCTTCGACCTCGCGCGGCGGCCACCGGTTTGGGGCAATTCGGCACACTCATTCTTGGCCTCACGTTCGTCTTCGGCCTCCTGATCGGCAGCTTCCTGAACGTCGTCATCCACCGCCTCCCGCGGAGGGGCGAGACGAAGTCGGTGGGCTCGAGGTCGCGCTGCCCGGCGTGCGGTGCCCTCATAGCGTGGTTCGACAACGTGCCGATCGTCTCGTGGCTTCTCCTCGGAGGCCGCTGCCGCGCGTGCCGCGCGCGCATTTCCCCGCGCTACCTCGTCGTCGAGGTCCTGACCGGGGCGCTCTTCGCGCTGGTCGTCCACCGGTTCGTGCTGGCGCCGGGCGCCGGGTCCGAGCCCGCGGCCTGGATCGCGGCCGCAGCGCGCTGCGCGTTCGTCGCGGCCCTGGTGGCGTCGACGTTCATCGACATCGACTTCCGCATCATCCCGGACCGGATCACGATCCCGGGGATGATGGTCGCTCCGATCGCCGTTCTCCTCTTGCCCCGTCTCCTCGAGGCGCCGCGCGCGGACGAGGGGCTTTACCGCTCGCTCGTCGGCGTCGCCGCGGGGGCGGGCATCGTGGTCGCGGTCGGCTTCCTCGGCAAGCTCCTGTTCCGGAAGGAAGCCATGGGGTTCGGGGACGTGAAGTACATGGGGCTCATCGGCGGCTTTCTCGGCTGGCAGGGAGCGGCGATCACGTTTCTCGTGGCGTGCTTCGCCGGGTCCTTGATCGGCATCGTGATCCTGCTCGTCAAGAAGTCGCATTACATGCCGTTCGCGCCGTTCCTGTCGATCGGCGCCCTCTCCGCCCTCTTCTTCCGGGCGGAGATCCTGACGTTCTTCGCCGAGGCCTACCCCGGCCTCTTCCGCGGGTGAGTGGGGCCTCGTTCGCGTCGCCGGCCCGCTTCGGGTCGCGGACGCCGGTGTTCATCGGTCAACGACGCTCGATGAGGAGGTCCAGACGATGCTTTTCAAGGGCGGAACGGGGAGGCGGACGGGGCTCGGTCGGGCGGTCGCCGTGGCGGCGATCGCGGCGTCCGTGCTCTCGGGGGGGTGCACGCGGAAGTACACGGACAAGATCGACGAGCAGGACCGGACGATCCAGCGGCTGCGCGACGAGGCGGCGCAGTACGACCAGAGCCTCGCCGCGATGCGCCAGAACGAGGAGATCCTGAACCGGACCCTCGAGACCGAGCGCCAGCGGCACGCGGCCCTGTCGGACGAGCTCGCGGCCGCCCGGTCGGCTCCGGCCCCGGCCCGGACCTCGGGGCCGGCCGCGGGCGGGCTCGACGACGAAAGGTCGAGGCTCGAAGGGGCGCTCCGCGGCTCCGGCGCGACGGTGGACGTGCGCGACGGGCAGCTCGTCGTCACGCTTCCGACCACGATCGCGTTCGCCTCCGGCAGCGCGACGCTGACCACGAGCGGCGAGTCGGCGCTCGCGAAGGTGAGCCGGCTCCTGAAGGAGAATTACGGCGGCCGCACGGTCAGCATCGAGGGCCACACCGACGACGAGCCGGTGAAGCGGTCGAAGTACGGGACGAACTGGCGGCTCTCCGTGGAGCGCGCCATGGCTGTCCAGCGGTATCTCGAGGAGAAGTGCAGCGTGCCGCCGCAACGCCTGCGGGTGGTCGGCTACGGTCCCTACCGGCCGGTCACCGCCAACACGACGGCCTCGGCGAAGCAGAAGAACCGCCGCGTCGAGCTCGTCATCCTGAGCGGCTGACGAGCCTCGGCCCGGGCGCGGCGCGGCCGGGGGAGGGATGACCACCCCGGCCGGCCCGCCCACGGATGGTCCCGAGCGACGGCCGGCCTCCCCGCGGACTCACTTGCCATGGGCGGGAAGCTTGCGATATAAAGCCCGTCTTCTCTCGATTCCGTGACGGCCGCGGAGGCCCCTTCGCGCCGCCGTCGGGGTCCGGTCTCCGTCCCGGGGCCGGCCCTCCCGACTCCCTTCGAGGCCAACCGTCCTCGTCGGCCCGCCCGGGCGTCGGGTACTCACGGGCGCTTCCGGAGGCAGCATGGCGGCCAAGCAGACCGCGGACCTGAGGAACGTCGCACTCGTCGGCCACGGGGACTCGGGGAAGACGAGCCTGGTCGAGCACATCCTGCACAAGACGGGCGCGACCACGCGCCTCGGCAGGGTGCTCGACGGGACGTCCATCTGCGACTTTGATCCGGAGGAGAAGGAGCGCAAGCACACGATCGACTCGGCCCTGGTGCACGTCACGCACAAGGGCAAGACCATCAACATCGTCGACACTCCCGGCTACCCCGACTTCGTCCGGGACGCGATCGGGGCGCTTCGCGCCGTCGAGACCGCTCTCGTCGCCGTCAACTCCGCGACCGGGATCGCCGTCAACACGCGCAAGGTGTTCGCTTACGCCGGACGCGAAGGCGTCGCCCGGGCGATCGTCGTGACGAAGATGGACGCCGAGAACGCGAAGGTGGAGGAGCTCGTCTCGTCGCTGCAGGAGCAGTTCGGCGCCAACTGCCTTCCCCTCGACGTGCCGGTGGGGCGGGGCTCCTCCTTCGCAGGAGTCGTGGACGTGCTGAACCCGCCGGCGAGCCCGCCCGCCGGGGTCTCGGACATGCTCTCCGGCGCGCGCGAGCGCCTGCTCGAGACGGCTCTCGAGGTCGACGACGCCCTGCTCGAGCGCTACCTCAACGGCGAGACGCTCTCGCCGGCCGACGTCGAGAGCGTCGTCTCGCGCGCGATCGGCGCGGGGAAGGTGATTCCGATCCTCTTTCTCTCCTCGGAAAAGGGGCTCGGCGTCGAGGAGCTGCTCAACGCCGTCATCTCGTACTTCCCGTCGCCGAAGACCGGACTCAGGAGAACCGGGAAGTCGCCCTCGGGCGATGAGAACGCCTCGTTCGATCCCGAGCCGTCCGCGCCGTTCGCGGCGCAGGTCTTCAAGGCGATGACGGATCCCTTCGTGGGGAAGCTCTCCTTCTTCCGCGTCCTGTCCGGCACGCTCAAGACCGACACCCACTTCTACAATCCGCGCACGCAGAAGGCCGAGAAGACGGGCCATCTCCTGTCGGTGCAGGGCAAGGAGCAAAGACCCCTCGACGAGGCGATCCCGGGCGACCTCGCCGCCATCGCGAAGATCGAATCGCTGCAGATCGGGGACACGCTTTGCACGGAAAAGGACCCGATCGTCTACCCCCGGATCGAGTATCCGACTTCGCTCGTCTCGCTCGCGGTCGAGCCCAAGAACCGGAACGACGAGGGCAAGATCTCCACCGCGCTGCACAAGCTCGCCGACGAGGACCCGACGTTCGTCTATCGCCGCGACGCTCAGACGAAGGAGCTCGTCGTGTCCGGATCGTCGGCGTTGCACCTCACGGTCGTGCTGTCGCGCTTGAAGCGACGGTTCGGCGTCGAGGTCAACACGAAGCCGCCGCGCATTCCTTACATGGAGACGATCACGACGAAGGGCGACGCCAACTACACGCACAAGAAGCAGACCGGCGGCGCTGGCCAGTACGCGAAGGTCTTCCTCCGCGTCGAGCCGCTCGAACGCGGAAAGGGGTTCGAGTTCGAGGACGCCACGTTCGGCGGCTCGATCCCGCAGCAGTACATCGCGTCCTGCGAGAAGGGCGTCCGGAGCGTCATGGAGAAGGGCGCCGTCGCCGGGTACCAGATGGTCGACATCAAGGCGGCCGTCTACGACGGGAAGGACCACCCGGTCGACTCGAAGGACATCGCGTTCCAGATCGCGGCCCGCAACGCCTTCAAAGAGGCGTGCCGCAACGCGAGACCGGTCCTCCTCGAGCCGATCATGTCCGTCGAGATCTCGATCCCGACCCGGTTCATGGGAGACGTCACGAGCGATCTCAACGGCCGTCGCGGCCGCGTCGTGGGGATGGACTCCGTCGGCGACACCCAGATCATCAAGGCGACGGTTCCCCTCGCCGAGCTCACGACCTACTCGACCGAGCTCCGGTCGATCACGGGCGGAGAGGGCTCCTTCTCGATGGAGTTCAGCCACCACGACGTCGTCCCCTCGAGGCTCCAGGCCGACATCGTGGCCCGCTCCAAGAAGGAAGAGGAGCCGGAGGACGAATAGCGCTCCCGCCTCTCGGGCGGAGGGCCGCCGCGACCTCGACGGGCTTTGGTCCGGGCGCCCCCGCCCCGCCCCTGCACCCGCCGCTCGGGCCTCGAGCCGGCCCCGGGGCCAAAGCCCGGGCCTCCTCCCTCAATTCGGGACCCGCCTCCCGCCGATAGAACCGCTCGGTCTCCGCCCGCGCGGGGGCCTTCCTCCCCCCCGGACGTGGGGGGCGTCCCGGCGAGAGAGCGAGTGCCACCGATGACGTCGATCGAAGAACTCCTCCAGGTCCTCGTCGAAAAGGGCGGATCGGACCTCCATCTCTCGGCCTGGAACCGCCCCAAGATCCGTGTCGACGGCAAGCTCGACGACTCGGAGTTTGAGCCGCTCGAGCCCGAGCAGGTGAAGAAGATCGTCTACAGCCTCCTCTCCAACGAGCAGATAGCGCGCTTCGAAAAGCACTGCGAGCTCGATCTCTCGTTCGGGATCAAGGGGCTCGGCCGCTTTCGGACGAACGTCTTCATGCAGCGGGGGACGGTGGCGGCGGCGCTCCGCCTCATCCCGACCGAGGCGCTCGCGTTCGAGGATCTCGGCCTGAAGCGCGACGTCCTCGAAGAGCTCTGCCTCCGGCCGAAGGGCCTCATCGTCGTGACGGGCGCGACGGGCAACGGGAAGTCGACGACCCTCGCGTCGATGGTGTCGTTCATCAACTCCTACCGGCGCGGGCACATCGTCACGATCGAGGATCCGATCGAGTTCGTGCACGAGAGCAAGAACTGCCTGATCAATCAGCGCGAGATCGGGGCCGACACGTTCAGCTTCGGCGCGGCGCTGAAGTCCGTGCTGCGCCAGGATCCCGACACGATCCTCATCGGCGAGATGCGCGACATGGAGACGATCGAGGCGGCGCTCATCCTGTCCGAGACCGGCCACCTGACGCTCGCCACGCTCCACACGAACGACGCGATCCAGACCATCAACCGGGTCATCGACGTCTTCCCGGAGCACAAGCAGCAGCAGATCCGCACGCAGCTGTCGTTCACGCTCCAGGCGGTCCTCTGCCAGCAGCTCCTTCCCCGCGCCCACGGCCGGGGGCGCGCGCTCGCGTGCGAGATCCTCGTCGCGAACTCTGCCGTGCGAAGCCTCATCCGCGACGGCAAGACTCACCAGATCTACTCGATCATCCAGACCGGAAAGAAGTTCGGCATGCAGACGATGAACCAGTCGATCGCCGACCTCTACCGCGAGGGGCACGTGTCGTACGAGGACGCGCTCACCCACTCTCTCGACGCCGAGGACCTTCGGCGCAACCTCCAGCGTCAGAGCTGATCCCGCGGCGATCAGCCCGAACGAGACATGAGCGAAGCCCGAGCGATGTCCCAGGTCAACTTCGACAAGCGCATCCGGAATCTCCTCGCCAAGAACCGGATCCTGTCGGACCCCGACATCGAGAAGGCGCTGTCGATCGCGAGCGAGGAGGCGCGCAGCCTCGCGACCGTGCTCGTTTCGGACGGGTTCATCTCCGAGCGGACGCTGATCGGCCACATCGCGCGGGAGATGAAAATCCCGCCGATCGACCTCGAGAAGGTCGAGCTGGACCAGGAGGCGCTCGAGTCGCTCCCGCAGAACCTGGCGCACGACTACGGCGTCCTGCCGATCAGCCGGATCGGCAACACGCTCACGATCGCGGTGAGCAACCCGTTCGACATCGTCCGGCTCGACGACGTGCGCCTGATCACGGGCTGCGAGCTGAGACCCGTCATCTCGACCGAGGAGAACATCCGCCGCCACATCGACGCGGGCTACAACGCGAACGAGAAGGAGATGGCGGAGATTTTCGAGGGGGTGATCGAGCCCGAGCTCGAGATCAAGCAGGAGGACATCGCCGACGAGGACATCAACCTCGAGGAGCTGTCGGCGGACGGCTCCCCGATCGTGAAGCTCGTCAACCTGATCATCTACAAGGCGGTCAAGGAGCACGCGTCCGACATCCACATCGAGCCGTTCGAGAACAGGGTGCGCGTCCGCTACCGGCAGGACGGCGTGATGTTCGAGGTCTACATGCTCCCCAAGCGGGTGCAGAACTCGATCGTGTCGCGCGTGAAGATCCTGTCGAACATGGACATCGCCGAGAAGCGGAAGCCTCAGGACGGGAAGTTCCAGATCAAGGTGGAAGGCCGCCAGATCGACTTCCGCGTCAGCGTCCTGCCGGTGGTCCACGGCGAGAAGGTCGTGCTCCGGATCCTCGACGTCGGGAACCTGGCGCTGTCGCTCGACCGGCTGGGATTCGAGGCGTCGTCGCTCGAGTCCTTCCGGAAGGCGATCTCGCAGCCCTACGGGATGATCCTGGTGACGGGGCCGACCGGCTCCGGAAAGTCGACGACGCTCTACTCTGCAGTGAAGGAGATCCTCTCGGTCGAGAGCAACTTCGTCACGGTGGAGGACCCGGTCGAGTATCAGATCGAGGGCGTGAACCAGGTCCACGTGAACCCGAAGCGCGGCGTCACGTTCGCCTCGGCCCTCCGGAGCATCCTGCGCCAGGACCCGGACGTGATCCTCATCGGCGAGATCCGGGACGCCGAGACGATCGAGATTGCCGTCAAGGCCGCGCTCACGGGGCACCTCGTTCTCTCGACGCTCCACACGAACGACGCGCCGAGCACGGTCACCCGCATGGTGGACATGGGCGTCGACCCGTTCCTCGTGGCCTCCTCGGTGCTCCTCATCGCCGCGCAGCGGCTGTGCCGGAAGCTCTGCGACGCCTGCAAGGCGCAGCTCGACGTGCCGGCCGAGCGGCTCGTGTCGCTCGGACTCAAGCCCGAGGAGGTCGAGGGCGGGACGTTTTTCCGGGCGGTCGGCTGCAGCAAGTGCAACCAGGGTTACCGCGGGCGCTTCGCGCTCATGGAAACCATGGAGATGTCCGAGGTCATGAAGGACATGGTCCTGAAAGGCGCTTCCGGACACGAGCTCCGGCGCGCCGCCCTCGACTCGCAGCGGATGCTGAGCCTTAGGCGCGTGGGGCTTCTCAACGCCTCGCGCGGCCGCACGAGCGTCGACGAGGTGCTGCGAGTGAGCCTCCAGGATTGACGCGCGGCGCGCCCGTCGACGGAGCGCGCGGGGGGGTAGCCGGTCGGGGAGGGCGGCGCCGGGCGGCGCCGGCCGTTCGGAACGAAGCGCAAAGTTCCCGCTTTTTCGAAGGACGTGCGAGATGACCAATTACCGCTACGCGGCGAAGAACAGCTCGGGCGCGGTCGTAACCGGGCAGATGTCGGGAGACGACTCGCGCGAGGTCGCGAGCCGGCTGCGCGAGAAGAACCTCACGGTCCTCGACGTCAAGGCCGGTCGCGAGGGCGGCGGCGGCAAGAAGGGGGCGGGCCGATTGTCGCTCCTCGGCGCGAGAGTGCGCAAGAAGGACCTCGTCCTCTTCACGCGACAGCTCGCCACGATGATCAGCGCCGGCATTCCTCTTCTGGAGTCGCTCGAGATCCTCGTGGAGCAAGCGGAGTCCCCCCTCCTCAAGGCCACGCTGAGGGCCGTCGCCGACGACATCCGGTCGGGCAAGGACCTCTCGCACAGCCTCGAGCGGCATCCGAAGGTGTTCACGAACATCTTCGTGAGCCTCGTGCGCGCGGGCGAGGCGTCGGGCCAGCTCGACGAGATCCTGAACCGGCTCGCCGACTACACGGAGGCGAGCGAGAAGCTAAGGCGGGAGATCAAGTCGGCGATGACGTACCCGGTCGTTTCGCTCGCGCTCATCCTCTCGATCGCGAGCTTCCTCATGATCGGGATCGTTCCGAAGTTCAAGCCGATCTTCGACGCCCTCGGCGTCGAGCTCCCGGGCGTTACCCGCGCCATCCTCGGCGTCGCCGACTTCTGCCAGGCTCAGTGGCCGATCATGTTCGGGGGCTTCGCGGCGTTCGGCTTCGCGATCGGGGCGTTCCGGAAGACGAGGAAGGGCCGCCGGTTCTTCGATTGGTTCGTCCTGCACGTGCCGGTCTTCGGGAATCTCTTCCGGAAGGTCGCGCTCTCGAGGTTCGCGCGCACGTTCTCGACGCTCATCAAGAGCGGCGTGCCGATCCTCGAGGCGCTCGAGATCGTGTCGGCGACGCTCGGCAACCAGCTCATCTCCGAGGTCGTCGAGGAGGCCCGCGAGCACGTGCGACAGGGCGAGACGCTCGCCGAGCCGCTCTCGAAGCACCCGATCTTCCCGCCCATGGTGACGAAGATGATCGGGATCGGGGAGAAGTCGGGAGCGCTCGAGACGCTGCTCGAGAAGATCTCGACCTTCTACGACGACCAGGTGAACGCCGAGGTGAAGGGCCTGACGTCGCTCATCGAGCCGATCCTCATCGGCATCATCGGCTTCCTGGTGGCTGGCATCGTGCTCGCCGTCTTCCTCCCGATCTTCAAGCTGCAGCAGGAGCTGGCAAATCTGCGCTGACCCCGGGGAGAGCGGCGGTTTGACCGCCCGCGCGCCATGGGGTACAATTGGCATAAGTGTATCAAATAACGTAATAGAGATGACAATGATAGCTAGGGGCGAAGGGTGGGGCGCGGGCGCCCGCCGGGCAATTGGCGGCCGCCCGGAGCGGAGGGCGACGTGAGGCGCGAGCGTCTTCGCCGGGCGATTCTCTACGGGGCGGCGGCGCTCGTCTCGACCGGCCTCCTCTCGATCGGATACGGAACACAAGGTGAGCCCGATGTCGACACGTTGTTGAACGGAGCAGATGCACTCACGTTAGTTGGGGCACACGACAAGGCGATCGTCGAATGTCTGAAGGTGCTAGAGAGAGATCCTGGGAACCTTCGGGCTCACCTTCTTCTCGCATTGAGCCGCGACCGCTCGGGTGACCTCGTCGCGGCGGCCGAGACCTACCGCCAGTCCCTTCCTCACGCCGACGGCTCCGAGACGAGGCTCGAGATCGAGCTCTCGGTGGCCGACTGCCTTCGCCGCGGCGGCCGCGCCGGAGAGGCGCTCGCCGAGTGCGACCGCTTGAGGCGCGAGACGGGGACGAACGACGCGCGGCTCTTCGCCGTGCGGGGGCTCGCGCTCGCCGCCGAGGGAATGAGCGAGCTCGCGGTCGAGTCTCTGGCAGAAGCGGTCTCGCGCGAGCCCGGCAATGACCGGTTCCGGGAATTCCTGGAGCGGGCGAGCCGGGGGGATCGATTCGAGCCCCTGCCGCCGCCGCCGCCGCCGCCGGATTCGACGATTCCGCCGCGGTAGGTCGCTCCGTCCCGATCCTCTCCCGCGCGCACGGTCCGCGCCGCGGGAAAAGAGCCGGGAGTTAGAACGCCCAAGTCCCGTTGCCGGCCGCGGTTCTGGCGCGTCCGCGGACGAGGGGGAAGGCCTCGGCGGAGCCGAGCTTCAGTCGGAGTGGGTCGATTGCCGAAAAGCGGATGGATGGTACGCGTGCGAGGGAAACGGTCCCGGACGCTCATGGCTCGTGGACGCTGCAGTGGAGTTTTCGAAAGGAGTGCTTCAGTTATGGTCCGTGGGAACGACAAGGGCTTCACGCTGATTGAGCTGCTCATCGTGATCGCGATCATCGCGATCATCGCGTCGATCGCGATTCCGAACCTCCTCTCGGCGCGCGTCGGCGCGAACGAGACGTCGGCGATCGCGACGCTCCGGAACATCGCCTCGGCGCAGGCGCAGTTCCAGGGCAGCGCCAAGGGCGACAACGACACGGACGGCGAGGGCGAGTACGGCTTCTTCGCCGAGCTGTCGGGTCTCCTCCCGCCGCGCGGCGCCGCGGCCGTCATCACGCCGCCGGTCCTCTCGGGCGTCTTCCAGAACATCAACAACGGCGTCGTGACGAAGTCGGGCTACGTGTTCCAGATGTACCTGCCGGGAGCGGGCGGCGCTCCGACCCCCGAGGCCGGCACGGGCGGCGCGGGCGGTGGCGTGATTGACGACGACCTCGGCGAGGGCGTGTGGTGCTGCTACGCCTGGCCCGCGGTCAACGCGTCGACGGGCAACAGGGTCTTCGTCGTGAACCAGTCGGGAGACGTCCTCGCGACCGACAACACGGGAGCCAATCAGGGCTACACGGGCTCCACGAAGGTCCCGTTGGGCGACGCGGCCTTCACCGCGGCGGGCGACATCACGAGCCCGCTCTCGATCGACAGCATCCCGGCGGCCGCGCAGGACGGCGGGACCTGGCGTCCGTCGAAGTAGCCGACCGGCCATCGCGTCCCTCGCGGCGTCAAGCGCCGCACGATGGTGGAACACCGGCGGCCCGGCTCGAAGGAGCCGGGCCGCCGCGCCTTTTTTCCGCTCCCGCCGCCGGCCGGGTCAGGGCCTGGACCCGAGACCGACGGCCGCGAGCGCCTCCGTCACGAGAGAATCGGTCCGGACGCCCTCCGCCTCACCCTCGAAGTTCAGGATGATCCGGTGCCGGAGGGCGGGGAGAGCCGCCTCGTCGACGTCCTCGGACGAGGCGTTGAACCGGCCCTTCGTCAGCGCGAGCGCCTTCGCGGCGAGGGCGATCGCCTGGGCCCCGCGAGGGCTCGCGCCGTACTTGACGAATCGCCGGACCGGTTCCGGCGCGTCGCGCGAGTCGGGGTGAGTCGCGAGGACGATCCGCGCGATCCTATCCCTCACCGTCGCGGGAAGCACGACCTCGCGGACGGTCGCGCGGAGGGCGAGGAGCTCCTCGCCGCCGGCGACGACGGCGGCCGTCGGGCCCGGCGACCCGGTCGTCCGGTCGAGGATGAGCGAAAGCTCCTTGAGTCCCGAGCGCTCCACCAGGATCTTGAAGAAGAACCGGTCGAGCTGCGCCTCGGGCAGGGGATAGGTGCCTTCCATCTCGATCGGGTTCTGCGTCGCGATCACGACGAAGGGCTGGCGGAGCGGCCGCGTCGTCCGGGCCACGGTCACGGAAGCCTCCTCCATCGCCTCGAGGAGGGCGGACTGCGTCTTCGGCGTCGCGCGATTGATCTCGTCGGCGAGCACGACGTTCGCGAAGACGGGACCTTCCTGGAACCGGAACGCCGGGCCGTCCGCGCCCCGCTCGACGAGGAGGTTCGTGCCCGTGATGTCGGCGGGCATGAGGTCGGGGGTGAACTGGATGCGTGAGAACTCGAGATCGAGCGACGAGGCGAGCGTCCGCACGAGGAGCGTCTTTCCGAGGCCCGGGGTCCCCTCGACGAGCGCGTGTCCGCCGGCGAACACGGTGAGGATGATCTGGCGGATGGCCGTCTCGTGGCCGACGATGACGCTTCCGAGGCCCGCCTCGAGCTTTTCGAATCGGTCCTTGAACTCGGCGGCCCGCGTTTCGGCGCCGCGCGTCCCCGGGGCGGTCGGGTTCAAGCCGTCATCCTCGCTCTGCCGGGGCCTTCCGGGCGGGACCGGGCAGCCGGAAGAGGGCGAGCGCGTTCCGGTCCGTGGCCGCCTCGACCTCACCGGGGGACTCGTCCCTCGCCCGGGCGAGCGCCTCGGCCGAGAGGCGCACGTACGCGGGCTCGTTTCTCTTCCCGCGGTGCGGCTCGGGAGGGAGGAACGGGCAGTCGGTCTCGACGACGATCCGTTCGAGGGGCGCGGCCTGCGCCACCGCGCGCAGCGCGTCGTTCTTCTTGTAAGTGATCGGGCCCGCGAACGACAGGTGGAAGCCGAGCGCGAGAAACCGGCGCGACTGCTCGAGCGTGCCCGAGTAGCAATGCATGACGCCTGGAACCGCGCCGTCGCGCGCGAACTCCTCCTCGACCAGCTCGGCGCAGCGGTCGTAGGCGCTCCGGCAATGAACGACAAGAGGGAGCCCATGCCGCCGCGCGAGACGGATGTGGCGGCGGAACGCCGACTCCTGGACGTCGCGCGGCGCGCGGTCGCGGTAGAAGTCGAGGCCGGTCTCGCCGATCGCCACGATCCGAGTCCGGTGACGCTCGTCGTCGAGAAGCTCCTCGAGGGCGCGCCAGTCGTCCTCGCCCGCCTCGGCACAGTGGTTGGGGTGGATCCCGATCCCGGCGTGGACGCCCTCCGCGGCAAATGCGATCTCGAGCGCTCGGCGGGCGGACGCCGGATCGGTGCCGATCGTGACGATGGAATGGACGCCGCCATTCCGAGCCCGCTCGAGGACGGCGTCGCGATCCTCGTCGAAGTCGGGGAAGTCGAGGTGCGCGTGCGTGTCGATCATTCCGCCTGGGATCCGCGGCGCGGGACCGGCGTCGGCGGTCCGTCCGCCGCGCGGAGCGCGGGAGTGTAGCACGGTCCGATCTCGGCGCGCCCCGGCTGGTAGAGTCTCGGGTCGCATGATCGTCGCGGCGCGGTTCGTCGTCGTCGACTGCCGCACGGTTCTCGCGGACGGCGCGGTCCGGATCCGCTCCGGCCGCGTCGAGAGCGTCGGACCGCGATCGCACCTCCTTCCGTCCGCCGGAAGGGGGGAGAGGCTCGTCGACCTGCCGGATGCGGTCGTCCTTCCGGGACTCGTGAACGCCCACGTGCATCTCGAGCTTTCCGCCCTGAAGGGACGGACGCCGCGGCGGGCTTCGTTCTCCGAGTGGCTTCTCGCGGTCGTGCGGGAGCGGCGCGCCCTCTCGCCGTCGAAGGCCGTCGCCGCGATGCGCGCCGCCCTCGCCGAAGCCGTCGGCTCGGGCACGACCGCGTTCGGCGAGATCTCGAGCGCGGGCTTGAGCGCTCCGGTGCTCGCGGCCTCGGGCGCTCGCGCCGTCGTCTTCGAGGAGGCGATCGCGCTCGATCCCGCCGCGGCCGCGGGCGCGGAGCGGGACTTGAGGCGCCGCCTCCGGACCCCGGCCGCGACCGCAAGGTGCGCACGGGGCGTGTCGCCGCACGCGCCGTACTCGGTCTCAGCGGAGCTTTACCGCCGGTGCGCGCGGCTTGCGCGGGAGCGGAGGAGCGGACTCGTCCTCGCGACGCACGCGTCCGAAACTCCCGAGGAAGCGGACTTCGTCGACCGGGCAGGAGGGCCGCTCCGCGGCTTTCTCGAGGGCGTGGGAGCGCTCCCGCCGCGATTTCGCGCGCCCGCTCCCGGGCGGACCCCGGTCGAGTACCTCGCGTCGCTCGGAGTCCTCTCCCGCCGCACGATCCTCGCTCACGCGAACCACCTGGCGCGCGCGGACGTCGAGACGGTGGCGCGGTGCGGCGCGACGGTCGTCTTCTGCCCGGGAACCCATCTCTTCTTCGGCCGGCCCGCGCATCCGCTGCCGCGGCTCCTCCGGGCCGGCGCGCGCGTCGCGCTCGGCACGGACGGACTCACGAGCAACGACAAGCTCGACCTCTTCGCCGAGATGGCGAGGGCGTCCCGGCTCTTCCCCGGTCTCTCGCCCGAGACGATCTTCGACCTCGCGACGCGCGCCGGCGCCGAGGCGCTCGGCCTCGAAGGCGTCGGCCGGCTCGCGCCCGGCTCCGTTGCCGACCTCGTGGCCGTCGGCGCGGGCCGGTCCCGGAAGGCGGGCGGCGTGATCGAAAGCCTCGCTTCCTCCGGCCCGCGAGACGTTCGGCTCGTCCTCGTCGGCGGGTCGAATCCCCGCGCCCTCGAGAGACGGGAAAAAAGGGCGGGGGACCGCCGGTAGCCCGGATGCGCGGCGCGGCCCCGGCGGACGGAGCGGGCCCGCCTTTCTCCGGCCCGGCCTCCGGCCGCTCGCTCCGCGCCGAGTCCGTTCGAAGGCGGAAACGAGCGCGATTCGGCCGCTGACCTCGGGGGCGATGCGGGCTAGAATGCGCGCGCGTCGACATCACCATGAGATACGACCGGCCGGTTTCGATCGCGGGAGCTCTCCTCGTGGCGTTCCTCGTCGCGGCCTCTTGCCGGTCGGTGGGACGCCCGGGCGGCGTGAACGGCCGCTCCGTGCCGGCGGAGAAGCCGCCGGCCGGGGACGGCGAGCCGTCGGTCCCCGCGCCGGCGCCCGAGCCCGAGCCGGATCTCGACGAGAGCGCGATCGCGGGGTTCGCGGACGATCTCGTGAGCCTCTACGGTCCCACCGTCGCGACCGCGATGATGGTGCTGTCGCGCGCCGGCTCGGCGGCCGTCCCCGAGCTCGCGAAGCGCCTCTCTTCCAAGGACCCGACGATGCGCTCCCGCGCGCTCGTCGTCCTCGGCCGCATCGGCGACCGGAGCGCTGAGCCGGCCGTCCGCGCGCTCCTCGAAGACCCGTCGCAAGAGATCCGCGTGGCCGCGCGGATCGCGCTCCTCCGCCTCGGCTCGCGCGACGAGCTCCCGGCGCTCCTCGAGATCGCCACGCGGCCGGAGCCCGCGAGTCTCCGCGCCGCAGCTCTGTCGGGCCTCTCGACGCAGAGGCTCGAGGACGCGCTCCCCGCGTTCCGCGAGGGGCTCCGTGCCGCCGAGGCGAACGTCCGGTTTTGGTCCGTCCAGGGCATCCGCACTCTCGAGGACCGCGCCAGCGCGGGCGAACTCGTCACGCTCCTCTGCGACGCGAACGAGGGCGTCGCCGGAGCCGCCGCGGACGCGCTGCGGGCGCTCCGCGCGCCGGCCGTCCACGCCGACGTCGCCAAGGCGTTCTCGGTGACGAAAGGGCCGCAGCGGGCGGCGATCCTCGAGCTCCTGCGCGACCTTGGCCACGAGAGCACCGCGGCCTTCGTCCGCCAGTCGGTCTCCGACGAGTCCGCGGCCGTCCGCGCGACCGCGATGCGTCTCGCGCTGGACGCGGCGCCGCAGCAGGAAGCGGCCGCCGAGTGGCTCGAGGTCGGGTCGCGCGACCCCGACTCGACCGTGCGGAGCCTCGCGCTCCGCGGACTCTCGCTCGCGGGCGGGCCCGGCGCCGCGGCCACGCTTGCCCGGGCCCTCTTCGACGAGGATCCGTTCTGCCGCATGAACGCGGCGCTCGGCCTCGCGCGGGTCGGCGCGTCGGACCGGGTGGGCGATCTCCGGCGCGTCGAGGAGGGGGACGCGGTCTCCGTCGTGCGCGGCGCCGCGCGGCGGGCCCGAGCGCGGCTCGGCGACACGACGGCCGTCCCGCCGCTCATCCGGGACCTCGACGATGTCCTCTTGAGGGACGGGGCCCTTGCGACGCTCCGCGGCCTCTTCGAGGAGGACCTCGGCGTCGAAAGCACGCGCTGGAAGGCGTTCTGGGAGACGCGGCGGGACTCGCTTCGCTACGACGCGGCCCTTCGGCGCTACGTGACGAAGAGCGGCTGAGGCCGGGCGGAGCTTCCCGGCGGGACGCCGCTCGACGACCGAGGCTGAGAGAACGGACGGAGGATCGATGCCGGAAATGAGCGACGGAGGCGCCCGCGCGCGCCGGGGCGTCCTGACCGACGGCGCGCCGAAGCCCATCGGCCCGTACTCGCAGGCCGTGACGATCGACGGATGGACCTTCGTCTCGGGGCAGATCCCAATCGACGCCGCGAGCGGGCGTCTCGAGACGGGCCCGATCGCGGCGCAGACCGAGCGCGTCCTGAAGAACGTCGCGGCGATCCTCGAGGCGGCTGGCTCGGGCCTCGACCGTGTCGTGCGCGCGACCGTGTACCTCCGCGACCTCGGCGACTTCGACGCGATGAACGCGGTCTACGCCCGGTTCTTCTCCGCGTCGCCGCCTCCCGCGCGCTCGACGGTCGAGGTCGCGCGCCTGCCGAAGGACGTGGCCGTGGAGATCGACGTCATCGCGCGCTGACCGCCGGCCGCCGGGAGCGAAGGGGACGGGAGGCGCCGGTCAGGCCGCCGCGATCGCGCGCTTCACCGGCGCGCCCCGGGGATCAAGGCCCGCCGGAGCGAGTCCGCGGCAGCCCCGACCGCGAGGGCGGTGGCGACGAGGAAGAGGCCGGGGACGACCGAGATCCACCAAGCCGTGGCGAGCGAGTCGCGCCCGTCGGCGACGATCGTTCCCCACGTCGCTTGCGGCGGCGGGACGCCGATGCCGAGGTACGACAGCGAGGATTCCGCGAGGAGGGCCCCCGCGAACCGAAGGCCGATCTCGGTGAGGACCGGCGTGAGCGCGTTGGGGAGAAGGTGCCGGAGGGCGAGGCGCGCCGGCCGCGCTCCGAGGGCGGTGGCCGCGAGGGCGAACTCGCGCGCCCGAAGCGAGAGAGTCTCCGCGCGGACCTGACGCGCGATGCCCATCCAGCCCGTGAGGCCGAGTGCGAGGACGACGAGAGTGACCGATCGCGAGAAGAGCGAGGCGAGGAGAAGCACGAGGAAGACGCGCGGGAACGACAGCACGACGTCGGTAACGCGCATGAGCCCCGCGTCGAGCCGGGGGCCGAACGCGCCGGCGAGCGTCCCCACGGCGGTTCCGACGAGCGCGGCCACCGCGACCGCGGCCCCCGCGACGAGGATCGAGAGGCGGGAGCCCGAGAGGCATCGCGAGAGGATGTCCCGGCCGAGCTGGTCCGTCCCGAGAAGGAAGGTCCGCGACTCGACCGGCGCCGATAGATCGGAGAGCTTCACCTCGAGCGGCCGCGGCGCTCTCTCGAGGATAAGCACGTCGCCCCGCGTCGTGACGGCCGTCGCCCAGACGTCGGGACGGTCGCGCCGCGCCACCCGGAAGGCGGTCGAGAGCGGAGGGAGGACGCGAAGCGCGGCCGTGTCCGGCATGGCGTCGGGGTCGAACGGCGCGGCGAGCGGGAGAGCCCCCGCGGCGGCGAGGAGGACGCCGAATACGGCGAGCGGGACGGCGGCGGCGCGGCCGCTCACGGGCGACCCACCCGGTCGGAAGAGTGCGCGTCGCGGACGCGCGGGTCGATTGCGGCATGGACGAGGTCCGCGACGAGCCCTCCGGCGACGACGGCCGCGCCCGCGACCGCGGTGCAGGCGATGACGAGCGGGTAGTCGCGCGCGTGGAGCGCATTGATCGCGAGCCGGCCCATCCCCGGCCAGGCGAAGACCACCTCGACGACGAGCGCGCCCGACACGAGGAGCGGGAGCGAGAGGCCGACGATCGTCACGACCGGCAAAAGCGCGGGCTTGAGAGCGTGCCGGAGGAGGACCGCGCGCGGCGAAAGCCCTTTCGCGCGCGCCGTGCGCACGAAGTCCGCGGAGGACACGCGCTCGAGCGAGGCTGCGAGATGGCGCGCGATCGCGGGCGCGCCCGCGAGGCCGAGCGTCGCCGCCGGAAGGAGGAGGTGGCGGAGCCGGTCGACGAGGTGAACGGCCGCGGCGCCCGGCGGCCCGGCTCCCGACGGCGGGAGGAGCCCGAGGCCGTGGGCGAAGACGGCAACGAGGACGAGGCCGAGCCAGAAGGAGGGGATCGAGTGGAGCGCGAGGACGCACGTTCCGGCGATCGTCCCGCGGCCGGCCGCACGGCGCCGGTCGAGGAGGAGCGCGAGGCCGGTCCCGGCGAGGAGCTCGACGAAGAGGCCGGCTCCCGCGAGGAGGGCCGTGAGCGGGATCGTCTCCGCGATCACCTGCGCGACGGGACGGTGATGGCTGAACGACGAGCCGAACTCGAGGCGCAGCGTCGACGCGAGGAAAAGGACGTACTGCGAGGCGAGCGGCTGGTCGAGGCCGTACGCCCTCCGGATCGCCTCGCGCGCGGCGTCGTCCATCCCGGGGTCATCGTAGAGGAGCGACACGTCGCCCGGGTGGAGGCGCACCAGGAAGAAGACGAGGGTCAAGACCCCGAACAGGGTGACGAGCGACGAGAACGATCGCCGCACGAGGTACCGGCCCACGTCAGCGGCCTCGCGACGTCCCGTCCGCGACCCACCACTCCTCGAGCTTGAAGTAGGTCTCGAGAGCATTCATGCGGACGCCGCGGAACCGCCGGGCGACAGCGTTCAGGCGGAGCGGCTCGTAGAGGAGCGCGTACGGCTCGTCGTCGCGGAGGATCGACTGGACCTCGCGCCAGAGCGCGTCGCTCGCTTCGGGGTCGCGGGCGGTCTCGAGCGCTTCGACGATCTCGTCGACGCGCGCGTTCGTGTACGCCACGAGGTTCTGGCCCGAGAGCGCCGACGCCGAGTGGTAGGACGAGCGGACCTCGGGCTTCGTCGAGACGCGCCAGGCCCCGAGCCGTGCGTCGAAGTTCTTGTCGGAAAGGAGTTTGCGGACGTAGGCGTCCTCGTAGGGCTCGAACCGGACGTCGACGCCCACCTTCGCGAGCTGGTCCTTCAGCTTGAGCGCGATCCGTTCGCGGAGCTTGTTCTCGACGTTGGTCACGAGCGCGAAGGAGAACGCGCGCCCGCCGCGGTCGAGGATGCCGTCGCCGTCCAGGTCGCGGAAGCCCGCGTCGGCGAGGAGCGCCCGCGCCCTCGCGACGTCGTGAGGGAACGGCGGGAGCGCGCGGTCGCAGGGCCAAAGCGACGAGTGGACCGGCCCGAGCGAGGGGTGCGCGAAGCCGAGCCAAAGACTGTCGACGACGTCGACGCGGTCGATCGCGAGCGAGAGAGCGCGGCGCACGCGCGCGTCGGCGAAGAGTGGGTGGGGGCTCGACGCCTTGAGCCGCTTCAGGTCCTCGATCGTCGGCGTCCTGCCCTCCTTCTCGAGGCTGCCGCGGAGGAGCGTCCAAGCTCCGGGCTCGATCTCGTTCCACGCGACGTAGTCGATCTGCCGGTTGGGATAGACGACGAGGTCGAGGCGGCGGTCGGCGCGGATCCGCTCCGCCGCGTCCGGGGGAACGGCCTCGACGACGTCGACGTGTCCGCCGAGGACGTGCTCGATCGCCTGGCTCTGGCTCGCGAGGATCCGGAAGACGACGCGGTCGAGGTACGGCCGCGGCGCGTCGTGGTACCTCGGGTTCCGCTCGAGGACGATCTCTTCGTTCTTCCGGTGGGCGGCGAGACTGAACGGCCCGTCGACGACGAGGTCGCGCGAAAAGTCCTTCGTGCGCCACTCGGCGAAGGGGACCTTGCCGAAGGCATGGGAGGGCATCACGAGGCCCTCGATCGCGTCCCGGAGGTTGGATGGAGCGTCCTCGCGGAAACGGAACTCGACGGTCTCGTCGTCGACGGCGCGGACCGAGGCGATCCGGTCCTTGATCCGAACGCCGGCCCAGGCGACCTCGGGACTCGTGAGCGCCTCGTGAGTGAAGGCGACGTCGCGCGCCGTGATGGGAGTTCCGTCCGACCAGACGGCGCCGGGCCGGAGCCGGAATTCAAGCGTCAGCCGGTCGGGGGAGAACTCGTGCGAGAGCGCGAGCGCCGGCTCGTAGCTCGGCGGGTGGTCGGCGAAGTCGGGCTGCTCGAGGAGGAGCGGCAGGAAGAGCCGTCGCAGCACGTCGTTCGTGAAGGTGGAGCGGGCGAAGGCGGGATTGAACGATTCGACGTCGACGATCGACGCGATGACCGCCTCGCCGCCGCGGACGGGCGCGCGGACCCCCTCCGGGGCCGGTCCCTCTCCGGGCCGCGTCCCGTCGCCGCAGGAAAGGCCGGAGAGAACGGTGAGGAGGAGCGCTAGCCGCATCCGTCGCGGAGGGGAATGCGCCGACCGGTCCGCCCGCGCCGATGCCGTCGCCATCTCGATTCGACGCGGATTGTAGCAACGCGCGCGGCGCGGCCGCTCGCCGCCCGGCGCCCGGCCGCGGGCTCGTGATAGAGTCCTCGGCCGGATTGCGGCGGGGCCGGGGCGGCGCCCCGGATCCGTCTCGTCGTCGGCGGCCCATACGCACCACCGGAGGCGGCCGGAGTGAACGCGCGTGGCGAGCCGTTGGTCGCGGTCGAGGATCTTCGCGTCGCCTTTTCGACGGCGCGGGGGCTCGCGCGAGCGGTGGACGGCGTGTCCTTCTCGGTGGGGCCGGGCGAGACGCTCTGCCTCGTCGGCGAGTCCGGCTCGGGAAAGTCGGTCACCGCGCTCTCGATCCTGAGACTCGTGCCGGAGCCGCCGGGGCGGATCCTCGGGGGCCGGATCTTGTTCGAGGGCCGCGACCTCCTCGCGCTGCCCGAGCGGGACTTGAGACGCGTGCGCGGCGATCGGATCGCGATGGTGTTTCAGGAGCCGATGACGTCCTTGAACCCCGTCTTCACGGTCGGAAGCCAGGTCGGCGAGGTGCTGCGCCTCCATCGCGGCCTCCCGAGGGCCGCGGCGCGCGAGGAGACCGTGCGGCTCTTCCGCGAGGTCGGGATCCCGGCCCCCGACAGCCGGGTCGACGAGTACCCGCACCGGCTCTCGGGCGGCATGCGCCAGAGGGTCATGATCGCGATGGCGCTCGCGTGCCGGCCGTCCCTCCTCGTCGCCGACGAGCCGACGACGGCGCTGGACGTGACGATCCAGAAAGAGATCCTCGACCTTCTCCGGCGCATTCAGGTCGAGCGCGGGATGTCGATCCTCCTCATCACGCACGACCTCGGCGTCGTCGCCGAGATGGCCGACGCGGTGGCCGTCATGTACGCGGGACGCATCGTCGAGTCGGCGCGGGCGGAGGAACTCTTCGCGGGGCCGCGGCATCCCTACACTCAGGGCCTCTTCAAGAGCCGCCCGCGTCTCGGGGCGAAGAGCGCCCGCCTGGAGCCGATTCCGGGAGCGGTCCCGGGACCGTTCGAGGCCTTTCCGGGTTGCCGGTTCCGCCCGCGCTGCCCGATCGGCGACGCCGGATGCGAGGCGGGGGAGCCGCCCGTCGAGCAAAAGGGCCGCGATCACCGCGTCGCGTGCCGGAAGCCGGAGGGGGCGTGAGCGGGCCGGCCGCGGCCCCGGCGCTTCTCCGCGTCGAGGGGCTCAAGACCTGGTTCCCCGTCCGCCGCGGGATCCTCGCCGGACCGGCCGCGTACGTCCGCGCCGTCGACGGCGTCTCCTTCTCGATCGGGCCCGGGGAGACGCTCGCGCTCGTCGGCGAGTCGGGGTGCGGCAAGACGACGACCGGCCGCTCGATCCTGCGCCTCGTGCCGGCGACGGCGGGGCGCGTCCTCTACCGCGATCTCGACCTCTTCGCGGTGCCGGAGTCCGAGATGCGGCGGCTCCGGAGGCGCCTCCAGATCGTATTCCAGGACCCGTACGGCTCGCTCGACCCCCGGATGACGGTGGGAGCGATCGTCTCCGAAGGGCTCGACGTCCACGGGATCGGCACGCGCCGCGAGCGGCGGGCGAGGGCGGCCGAGATGCTGCGGCGCGTCGGCCTTTCCGATGAGCACGCGGAGCGCCGTCCGCACGAGTTCAGCGGCGGTCAGCGCCAGCGAATCGGGATCGCCCGCGCCCTCGTCCTCGAGCCCGAGTTCGTCGTCCTCGACGAGCCGGTGTCGGCGCTCGATTCGAGCGTTCAGGCGCAGATCGTGAATCTCCTCGCCGACTTGAAGTCCGAGATGGGCCTGTCGTACCTCTTCATCGCCCACGATCTCGCCCTTGTGCGGCATCTCGCCGACCGCGTGGCCGTGATGTACCTCGGGGAGATCGTCGAGGAAGGGCCGACGGAGGCGGTCTTCGCCGCTCCGGCGCATCCCTACACGCGCGCGCTCCTCTCGGCCGTGCCGGTGGCGGATCCCGCCGCGCGGCGCGGGAGATCCGCCGGGCTCGCGGGCGAGCCCCCTTCGCCGCTCGACCCGCCGGAGGGCTGCCGCTTCCATCCGCGGTGCCCGGTCCGGATCGAGCGTTGCGCGAGCGATGTCCCTCCGCGGGTCCGGGCCGGCGCGAGCGGGCACGCCGCGACGTGCTTCCTCGTCCCGGGCGCGGGGGAGGCCCCCGCGCCGGACCACCGTGGCGGGTGACGCTCGGGCGCCGCGGCGGGCGCTCCTCGCGGCGGTCGCGGTGGCGGCCGCGTCGGCGGTGCCGTTCCTTTCGTCGGCGGGGAGCGGGTTCCTCGCGTGGGACGACGCGGACACTCTTGTCCGGAACCGCTTCGTCCGCGGGGTCACGGCCGAGAACGTGGCGTGGATGTTCACGACCTTCCACAAGGGGCCCTACCAGCCGCTCTCCTGGCTCTCGTTCGCGATCGAGCACGAGATCCACGGCCTCGACCCGGGCCTCGTTCACCTCGCGAACGTCCTCCTCCACGCGGCAAACGCCGCGCTCGTCTTCTTCCTCGCCCTCGCGGTCGCGCGCGCGCGAGGCGGTCCGCGCGCGAGCCTCCTCTTTCCGGCCGCGGCGGCGCTCCTCTTCGGGCTTCACCCGCTCAGGGTCGAGTCGGTCGCGTGGGCGACCGAGCGCCGCGACGTCCTCTCCACCTTTTTTTTTCTCGGCTCCGTCCTTCTCTACCTCCGCCACGACCGGGACCGGTCCCGGCGGGCGCTCGTTCTCTCGGTCGCGGCGTTCGTCCTCTCCCTTCTCGCGAAGGCGTGGGGCGTCACGCTGCCGGTCGTCCTCGTCCTCGCCGACGCCCTTCTTCTCTCGCGGTGGGGCGGGGAGCGCGGCGGACGGCTCCTCCTTGAGAAGATCCCCTTCGCCGTCCCCGCGGCCTTGATCGCGGCGGCGGCCATCGCCGGACAGCAGTCGGCGGGGACGATGAGCGGGCTCGCCGAGCACGGGGTTTTCGACCGCGCCGCGCAATGCGGATACTCGCTCGCCTTCTACGCGTCGCGCACGGCGTTCCCGTTCCGGCTGACGCCGCTCCGGGAGTTGCCGGCGGGCGGGACGGCCGGCGACCCCTTGGTCCTCGCGGGCGCGTTCGCCGCGCTCGCCGCCGCGGCGGTCGTCCTCGTCCTGCGCCGGAGGGCGCCTTTGACGCTCCTCGCGCTCGCGTCGTTCGCGATCCTCGTGTCGCCCGTGTCGGGACTCGCGCAGGCGGGAACGCAGCTCGTCGCGGACCGCTACTCGTACGGGCCCGGGATCCCGCTCGCGCTCCTCGCGGGGGCCGCGCTCGACCGCCTCGCGGGCCGGACCTCGTTCCGCGCCGTCGCGCCCGCCGTCGCCCTGGCGCTCGTTCTTCTCGCCGCGCTGTCCGAGCGGACGACGCGACTCTGGCAGAGCGACCTCCGCCTCTTCGAGCGCGCCGTCGCCGTGGACCCCGAGGGCGGAGTCTCACGCTTCAACAGGGGCATGGCGAAGAGGAGCGCAGGCGATGACGCCGGAGCGGAGGCGGACTTCGGGGAGGCGATCCGCCTCCTGCCGCGATTCCCGTCCGCGCGCCTGAACCGCGGCAACGTCCGGCTCGCGCGCGGCGACTTCGAGGGGGCGGCCGAGGACTACACCGCGGTCATCGAGTCCGGCGCCGGATCGACGGCGCGGGCGCTCTGGTACCGCGGCAAGGCGCGCTCGAGCCTCGGCGACCTCTCGGGCGCGCTCGAGGACATCGAGGCCGCCCTCGTCCTCGAGCCGGGCGACCCGGCGATCGAGGAGGACCTGGCGCTCCTGAAGGACGCCCTGCGAGACGAGTGACGCGCGGCTCAGCTCGCCGCCCGCCCGCGGTCGACCGAGATCCCGTAGTGCTTCTCGAGGATGTCGAGGAGGTCCTTGAAGTCCTTGATCTCGTGCGCGGCCTGGGTCTTCCCCTCGATCGACTGGTACTTGCCGGTCCGCCGGTTCCGCACGGTGATCATCCCGATCATGTTGGGAGGATCGATGTCATGCGTCGGGTTGTCCCCGATGTACATCGTCTCGGTCGGGAGGATGTTGAGGTCCATGCACGCGCGCTGGTAGAGCTTCACGTTGGGCTTCGAGATCCCGATCTGGTCCGAGATGAAGATGGCGGTGGGGCAGAGGTAGTCGTAGACCCCGAGGCGGAGGAGCTTCTCGGCCTGCTTCACCTCGAGTCCGGCCGTGATGACACCGAGGATGATCGGCGTCTGGGAGAGGAGGGAGAGCGCCTCGAGGACGTCCGGGTAGGGCCTGAGCTCGCGGACCTTGGTCTCGTGGTAGGCGATGACGCCCGCCGAGACGAGGATCGCCGGATTGATCCCCTGGTAGCAGTGCTTGGGGATGCGGAGGAGGAGCTTGTCGAAGTGTCGCTCGTAGTTGCTCGAGAACTCGGCGATCACCTCGTGGAGCTCGCGCATGAGCGGCTCCTTCCGCATCTTGAGGCCGACGCGGATCATCGCCTCGACCGCGTTCTCGCGAGCCCGGAGGGCGAATTCGGACGTCGAGAACAGCGTGTCGTCGATGTCGAAGAAGATCGCCTTCAGGTCCGGCATGGCGCGAGTCCGGGGGCTGCCCTCTTTCCCGGCCGAGGCCCTGCGCTTCACGTCGGGCCGGACAGCCGCGATCTCATCATTGGCGGAGCTTCTCCTCCTGCTCCTTGATGTCCGTGATGTGGACCGTGACCATGATCATGAGGTCCCGGACCTCCTCGGAGCGGCCCTTGCGGCTGAAGAGGAAGCCGATGATCGGGATGTCGGCGAGCCACGGGGTCTCGGACTTGGCGTCGATGTTGACGATCTGCTTCAGCCCGCCGAGGAGGACGGTGCCGCCGTCGGGCACGCGCACGGTCGTCGCTGCGCGGCTGATCGTGACCTCCGGAATCTGGATCGTGACCGGAGTCGTGAGGCCCGAGAGGAACGTCGTGTAGGTCGGGATCGGCTCGCGCAGCGTGGCGACGGTCGGCTTCACCTCGAGCATGACGCTCTTTCGGTCGTTGCTCACGGTCGGGCGGACGTCGAAGACGATCCCGTCCTGGACGATGCCGATGACCGGATCGGCGATGAACGCCGTCTGGGCGACCTCGACCTCGAAGTCCTGGATGTACGAGGTCTGGTCGATCACGTGGATCGAGGCCTGCTGCGTGTTGAAAGCGGTGAGCCTCGGCGCGGTGAGAAGCGTGGCGTTGTCGGTCTTTTCTACGGCGCGCACGATGAGATTGACCTGGGTGTCGTCGAGGTAGAGCCACTCGAGCGCGAGCCCGCCCGAGCTCGAAAGGATCGAGCCCAGGGTCTGGTCGAAGATGTTCTCGGACCGTCCGCGCGCGTCGCCGTTCCGGCCGTTGTCGAAGAACGCGCCAGATGTGGGGTGCGAAGTGGCGGCGGCCGGCAGGCCGATGCCGCCGTTGTCGAACCCGGCGGAGGTGTTGTCCTTGAAGCCGCTCGTCACGTCGTCGAGGGTCGCGAGCGTGCCTCCCTGGCTGCCGACTCCGCGGAAGTCGACGCCGATGTCCTGGAGGAACGCCTCCTGGACCGTGAGGAATCGGCTTTCAATCGTCACGACGACGCCGAGAAACTGCTTCATGTCCTCGAGGAACCTCTGGACCTCGACCTGGACTTCCGGCGTGTGCACCACGAGGAGGCGGCCGCCCTGAACGTCGATCGAACCCGGATTCTGGTCCCAGGTGTCCGGGGCGACGTTGGCCCGGATCAGCTCGATGATGTCCTCGGGCTTCACCTGAGGCTCCTTCGCCTCGATCTTGCCCCACGGCGGCGGCGCGTCCTCGTCCTCCTGTCCGGAGAGGACGAGGTTCAAGCGCGGGCTCGTGAACGACGTGATCCCGAACGAGATGTCGCGGATGTCGTGGAGACGGACGACGGTCTTCCCGAACGCTTTCGCCTTCTTGGTGATGAACACCACCCCCTCGCGGAACGTGTACGTCACGTCGGTCGCGTAGGAGAGGAGGATGTTGAGGGCATACTCGACCGTGATGTTGTCGAGGCGGAGGGAACCGGGGATCGTCACGCCTTCGAGGTCGCCGCGCACCTCGGGGTCGATCGCGATGTTGATGCCCGAGAGGGAGCGGATGAAGTCGATGACGGGAGGCAGCGGACTGTCCTCGAACTGCAAATTGACCGCGCGGTTCTTGAGCTGGGCCTTGAGCCGGTTGTTCATCTCCGTCGTGACCGGGTCGACGATGTCGCGGCCGGCCGACGTCTCGCGGCCGCTGATCGCGTCCCACGTGTCCTGGTCGGGCCACACGAGGATCTCGCTCTGCGCGATCTTGTCGCGCTCGATCCCCTCGCGCCAGACCTTGAACTGCTCGCGCTTCGCGGCGATCGTCGCCTGGTCGATCGAGCGGTGCCGCGCCTGCTGCGAGGCCTGCTTCATCTCGGTCGCCAGCGGGTTCCGCGGGTCGATCTGCAGGATTCGGTCGGCCAGCATCTCGGAGCCGTCGTAGTCGCCGCGCGCGAAGCGCTTCTCGCCCTCCTCGAAGAGGAGCGCGATCCGCTCGGTGCGCCGCGATTCAGCGAGGTCCTCCTCGGCCTTGAGCTTCTGGTACGCCTCCTCGGCCTCGCGAAGCCGCCGCGCGTCGTCGGCCGTCCGCTTCCCGGCGCGCGCCTGCTCGAGCGCCCTTTCCGTCCGGGCTCTCAAGTCGGCGAACTCGGAGTCGGCGGCGACGTAGGGATTCCAGTTGACGATGTTGAGCGCACCCTCGAACTCGTAGATGGCCTTCTCGAACTCCGCCGCGGCGAGGTGCTTCTCGCCGTCGGCGAAGCGCGTGAGCGCCTTGAGCTTCTGCTGGTCGATGCGCGCTCGCTCGCGGTCCGACATCGACTGGGCGACGCTCGAGATCTCGGAGCCGCGGATGTTGAGGAGCCGGCCGATCTCGTCGTGGAGCGTCTTCGCCGCCGCGTTCTCGGGGTCGAGCGCGAGGGCGCGGTCGAGCTCTTTCATCGCCTTCTCGAGCTCGCCCTTGTCGTAGAGCTCGCGTGCCTGGTCGATCGAGTACTGCACGAGCGAACGTTCGCGCTCGCGCCGCGCTTCCTCGTCCCGCGCGCGCGCTCCCATGATCTCGTTCGCCCGGTCGGCGGCGACGTCGGTCGGCGTTTCCAGGGGTCCGGGCTCGGGCGCAGGCTCGCTCGACCGGCACGAGCCGAGCACGAGAAGCGTCGTTCCGGCGAGGAGCGCGGGCACGAGGAAACGGGGCAATAGACGGCCGACACCGCTCGGACCGGAAACTGACGATCTCATGAGATTCTCTTTCTCAGCGTCTGCGATCCTGTTTCACCGAGGACGCGTGCGTCTGGCGTCGACCGGGGGGCTGAGCCGCAGCGGCGAACGACCGAGGGAATGGCTTGACGGCCGCGGATGACCCTTCTTTCCCTTTTTCCCGATGCTGTGCCGACGACGAACCGGCCGCGAGGAAGGGCTCGGCCGGCCAAAAAGCGGGCGCATTCTACTCAAGGCGTTTTTCGCTTGTCAAACAATCCTCCGCGGCTCCCGGCCGCCGTTCCGGGAATGGGAAAAGGGCGTCGGCGGACGCCGCGGCTCCCCGGCTTCTGCGACACGGGCGCGAGGCTGCGGTCCGGGCGGGGGACGCCGCGCGTCCCGCCGGCAGCCGCGCTCGGAGGCAGGTCGGCGGGCGAGAGGGCGGGAACGCGGTTCCGGCGTCACGGCGAGCGGGCGTGATCGGAGCGGAACTCGCACGCGCCTCTACCGTCGGCGGAGCCTCTCGTTTTGAACCGGGTGGTCGGGGTCGCGCTCGATGGCGAGGCGGAACCGGCGATCGGCCTCGGCGGCGTCGAAAACGGGGGATCCGGGACGAGAGAGGATCTCGCCGGCGAGGGCGGCCGTGTCCGCGTCCGCGGCGCGGGCCGCCTCCGCCTCGTCCGCCGCCGCGAGAGCCGCGGCGTCGCTCCCGGAGAGGAATCGGACCTGGACGAGCGCGTTTCGCGGCTTCGGGTCGAGAGGGCGCGCGGCGATGGCGCTAAGGAGCGCGTCGGCGGCCCGCTCGTACGCGCCCGGATCCCCGGCCTTGCCGAGGTCCCGCTCCGCGCGTCCGAGCGTGAGCGCGGCGTCGGGATTGCCGGGATCCTCCGCCGCGACCGCGCGCGCGAGGTCGCGGGCCTCGACGGGACGACCGGCCGAGAGAAGGCTCCGCGCGCGGTCGAGTCGCTCGAGGAGCGGCAGGCGGGACTCGACTCCGGGGAGGCGGTCGTTTCCGGGCGGCGGGAGGTCTCGCGCCTCGCGTGCCCGGGGGGGGCTCGCCAGGTAGCCGAGGGCCTCGATGGCGGGCGGCGGGCCGATGACGGCGCCGCCATCGGCGGCGACGGGCGGCGGCGCGAACGAGCGCTCGGCCGCCGCGAGGCGCCGCGCGAGCCTCTCCGCGTCGTCCGGCCGCGCGCGGGAGAGGTCGAGCGTCTCCGGAGGATCGGCCGCGACGTCGAAGAGCCGCTTCTCGGGGCCGCCGTCGATCCACTTGAGCGGCGCGACGCGGATCGAGCGGAGGCCCGCCCAGCGGTAGCGGAAATACGCGAAGTACGACTCGGCGTAGAGAGGCCGCGACGAATCCGGCGGGGCCGCGCCTCGTCCCGCGACCGGAACGCCGCGGGCGCCGCCGAGCGGCGCGAGGCGGGCGAGCGCGAGGATCGTGGGGGCGGCGTCGACGAGGGACACGGGCGCCGTCTCGACCGACCTCGCGAGGCCGGCTCCGGAGAGGACGAGCGGCACGCGGAGCGTCGCGTCGTGGAGGAGAAGGCCGTGCGTCGCCTCTCCATGCTCGCCGAGGCTTTCGCCGTGGTCCGAGACGACGACGACGAGCGAGCGAGGACCGAGGAGCCCGGCGAGGCGCAGGAACGAGAGGAACTCCCCGAGCACGAAGTCGACGTACGCGATCTCCCCGTCGTACGGGTCGGGAAAGCGGTCGAACGGAGCGGGAGGCTCGTAAGGAGCGTGCGGATCGAAGAGATGGATCCAGAGGAAGAGGGGCCGGCCAGGGTCCGTTCGCTCCCGCACGAAGGTCGAGGCGAGCGCCGTCACCTCGCGGGCGCGCCGCTCGGCGAAGAGGTTCGACCCCGGGCGAGTGCGGAAGCGGCCGTCGAACGTCGTGAAGCCGCGCGAGAAGCCGAGGCGCTCGTCGAGGGGCGCCGCTCCGACGAAGGCGGCCGTCTCGTATCCCTCGTCCCGGAAGGCCTCGGCGAGAGTCGGAACGGAGCGCTCCAGCGGAACGCCGTTGTCGCGGACGCCGTGCTCGGGGGGGAGGAGTCCCGTGAAGAGGCTCGCGTGGCTCGGGCCCGTGAGGGGTGACGGCGCGTACGCGCGGTCGAAACGGATGCCGCTCTCGGCCAGCCCGTCGATGGCGGGCGTCGGGACGCGCCCGCCGTAGGAGGAGAGGCGGTCCGCGCGCAGCGTGTCGATCGTGACGAGGAGGACGAGCGGGAGCGGCCGGTCGTCCCCGCGGTTGCAGGACGACAAGACCGCGACGGAGAGGAGCGTCAAGCCCAGCGCGGCGCCGGCGGCGCGCGGCCGGGATCGGGATCCGGCTCCGGACTCGGATGTCCCGGGCCGGCGCGGGCCGTGGAAGTCGCCTGCCGCCGGCAGGCCGTGCGCCGTTGCGGCGCCCGCGCGCGAGGCCCGGCGGACGCCTTCTGAAGCCGGGAAACGCCTCCCGCCGCGCCGCACGATGAGAAGTGCTTCGGGCTCGGGTGTCGAGGACCTTACTTCGGGGGGCCCCCCGACGGCGGCGCCGCCATCGCGAAGTTGATCTTGTTGTGCCCCACGGCGAGGCAGGAATCGACGACGGCCACGACGTGTCCCGTCGGCACGTTCCGGTCGGGCTCGATGACGGCTGCGACGTCGGGCTGCTTGTCGTGGAGCTGCTTCACGATCGTCTCGAGCGCGGGAAGCAGGGGCGGCCTCTCGTCGACCTTCCACTTGCCGTTGGCGTCCGCCCTCGGGAGCGGGAGCTGCGCGACGGCCTTGCCGTTCACCGCGATCACGGTCGTGCCGCTCTTCACGGAGAGCCGGATCGAGATGTCCTCGAGCATGTCCTGGATCTGCGTCGTCATTGCGCCGCGATCCGTGGGCAGGTACGAGTCGAGCTTCCCTTCGAGCTGTTTGAACTTGATCTGGCACATGAAGAAGATCAGGAGATTGAACGTGACGTCGATGATCGGCGTCATGTTCATCTCGACCTTCGTGTCCTCGATGGCTCTGTTGCGACGTTTCTTGGCCATGGTGCCGCCTTCCCGCTCGGAGGCGAGTCGTGCTCAGGGCTCCTCGCGCTGGTCGCGCGAGGCGGCGAGCTGGACCTTGTAGATGCGGACGAACTTGTTGGCGCACTGCGCCATCACGTCCTGGACGTACCGGAACTCCGTGGCGAAGTCGGCGCGGATGAGAATCGGCTTTCCGGAGTACTCGGGGTATTTCTTGTCCTTCTCGGTCGCCGCCATGCCCATGAGGTAGTTCGTGAGCTTCGGCAGGTCGTACTCCTGCCGCTTCACCTTGATCTTCCCCTCGCGGTCGACGTTGACGATGATCCGGCCCTTCTCCTCGGCCTTGTCCTCCGTTGCCATGCGCGACTTCGGGAGGATGAGCTCCTCGAGCTCTTTCTGCGTCATGTCGGTCGCGAGCATGAAGAAGATGACGAGGTTGAACACGACGTCGATGATCGGCGTCATGTTCATCGCGAGGTCGTCCTCCTGCTTGCGCTTGTTGATCTTCACGGCGAACGCTCCTTTCTCGGCCGGCTGTCCCTAATTGTGCTGCGGGCGGAACCGGTCGAAGAGCTGCTCGATGATCGCGCCGATCTCGAGGACGATCGTCGTCACCTTGGCGCGGAAGTAGAAGTAGCCGATGAGCGTCGGGATGCCGACGAAGAGGCCCTCGACCGTCGTGATGAGCGCGGTGTAGATGCCGCCCGCGAGGTCGGCCGGATCCGCGGCGCCCTTCTTCACTGCGATCGTGCGGAACGCGTCGACCATGCCGAGCACCGTCCCGAGGAGGCCGAAAAGGGGCGCGATGGACGAGATGAGGTTCAGCCAGCCGACCTTCTGGTTCAGCTTGATCGTCTCTTCCTCGCCCATCTCCTGGATCGACTGCTCCATGGCGTCGAAGCCCGCGTTGACGCGCGGCAGCGCCGCCGCCACGACGTTCGTGAGGAAGCCCGGCTCGGCCTCGCACAGCTCGAGCGTCTCCTGGTAGTTCTCCTCCTCCATCAGGGACTCGATCTCGTCGATGATGTGAGGTGGCGCGAGCTTGTCGCGGCGGAGCGTCACGGCGTGTTCGACGATGAGCGCGACGCCGATGACGGACAGGATGATGATGATCCAGCCGCACGGCCCGCTGTGCTTGAAGAGGAGCGTGACCCAGTTGTCGGTGGCGAGCGACGAGGCCGCGCTCTCGCCTCCGCCCTCCTGAGCGAGCGCGATCCCGGCGACGGGGCCGAGGAGGAGGACGGCGAGCGCGGCGAGGAGGACGAAGGGCGTGAGCCGGGGCTTCATGTTGGAGCGCTCCTTTTGGGCTGTTCGTGGTGCGCGCCGCGCGCCGGATCCACGGGGCGCGGGCGCTGGCGCGAGGCGCAGGCGACCGACGGCCGGCCGGCGTCGGGCCGGTGCGGCCGTCCGTCGGGCGATCGGTCCAGTTTCGTTTCGATAGTTCGGCGGCATCGTCAACGCCCTGTCCTGATCCTGCTCCGTTGCAGGCTCCGGTCGGACCCGCCCGGCGGGGCCTCGCCTCGATCGGGCTCTCGGTCTCACTTCGACATCCGCGCCTTGGCCTTCGCGGCCCACTCCGACGCGGGGAATTGCTTGGCGCACTGCTCGTAGTAGAGGCGCGACGCGGCGAGGCCCGGCGCTCCCGGCTGCTTCTCCTCCTCGCAGAGGCCCATCCAGTAGAGGGCCCGCGCGATCTGCTCGTCGCTGTAGAAGTAGAGCGTCGCGCTCCGCGCGAACATCTGGAGCGCTTCCGCGGGCTTCTTCAGATTGAAGAGGCTCTCGCCGAGGCCGTTGTAGGCGCCCGCGAGCGTCTCGAAGTCGTTCTTCTGCTCGGCTTCCTTGATGAGCGAGGTGTAGAAGTCGCGGGCGCGGTCGAACTGTCCCGCGAGGATGAGGCACGTCCCCTCGAGGTTTCGCGCCTCCGCGGCGAGCGACGCGATGTCGCGGCGCTCGAAGTCCTTGATGTCCGAGTCGCCGAGCGCGCGCGTCGCGGCCTGATAGAGGGACGCGTACTTCGTCTGGGCCTCGCCGAACCGGCGCTCCCGCTCGAACGTCGTCGCGTTCCATTTCTTCGCCAGGAGCTCGTAGATGATCCCGAACCGGCCGCGCGCGCTGCCCTCGAGGTCGGTCAAGTGGCGCTCGGCGTCGCGAAATCGGCCGAGCTCGACGAGCGCGCGGCCGATGCCGATCTCGACGTCCGGGAGGAAGCGCGACTTGGGGAAGTCGGCCTTGTGCTTCTCGTAGGCCGAGAGGGCCGCCTGCATCTCCTTCGGGTCGGGGAGCCCCTGCCGGAAGAGCGACTCGGCGAGCTGGAACTGGGCGTATTCCTTCACCCAGGGCTTGTTCCCGTCCTTGCCGAGCGCGAGCTGGAACGACTTGACCGCGTCGGCGTAGTCGCCCTTTTTTTGCTGCTCGCGGCCCGCGGCATAGGCGTCCGAGACCGGCTCGCGCTCGATCTCGCGGACGTCGCGCGAGCGGATGCGCTGGGGATCCGGGACGTTCGGCCGCTTGTAGATGACCTCGTTGAAGTCCTCCATGTCGATCGTCACGTTCGCGATCGGCTGCTGCGAGCCCCGGAGGAGGATCCGGTCGGCCCGGGCCGCGCCGGAGGCGACGAGCGTGAAGGCGACGACGAGGGCGATCCGCGACGCGAGGGACGGCGGCGCGGAGCGGCGAAAGCTGTCGATCGGCGGCGGGTGCGGAATCATCTGAGCGGATGAATGCCTCGGCCGCGGCGAACGCACGCCGCGCACCGGCTCCCTCTTTTCAATGTTCCCGACGGATGCGACTCCCGATCGCGCCGGTTCGGCGCGCCGGACGGTCGGGGTGGCGACCCCGCGCCGCGCGCGCGCTTCCGCCGCGCCCGCGACGGAGAGAACGGGCAATCCCGAGCGAAGACACTTCGGAAAGGCGCACATTCTAATCGAGACGAATCCCTCCGCAATGGGGGGAGGCGTCTTCGGGGCAGAAACCCCGCCGAAGAACCCCGCCCGCCGGTTCGAAGCCGGGCCGTTCATTTCACCTGCTTCTCGAGCCAGTCCCAGCGCCATTTCGCGAGCTGGGTCGCGTCCGCGCCCGAGGTCCGAGCGTTTTCGAGGATCCCCCAGGCGTCCTTCTTCTTGCCTTGGCGGAAGAGGATGTAGGAGCCGTACCACTTCGCGTACCACCACTCCGGCGAGCCCATCTTGTCGGCGTTCCTCAGACTGTTCGCGACGCGGATGGCGATCGTCAAGGCATCCCCGTAGTCGCCGGTGCCGTCCTTCACGACGACCGTGTTGGTCTCGGCGTCGAGGATGGCGTTGCCGCCCAGGCACTCGGCCCGCTCCATCTGGATGTCGAGCACGTTGGTCCGCTCGGCGGCGAGCTCGTCGTAGAACGGCTTCGCGTCCGCGTACTTCTGCTGCAGGAGGTAAGACCGGGCGAGGAGGAGCCTCAAGTTCAGCCACTTCCGCTCCGAGCCCCGGACGTTCGGGTCGTCGCCGTAATTCTCGTGGAGCCGCTTCAGGATCTTCTCCGCCGTCGAGTAGTCGCCCTTGTCGAAGAAGTCGTTCTTCGCGATGGCGAGCGCCTGGTCGAACGTGCGGTTGCCAGCCGTGAGCCAGGTGTAGAGGTACTCGGCCGCCTTCGAAAGGTACGCGTCGGCCCGCTCCTTCTGGGCCGCGTCCTTCGCCAGCGCGTCGGCCGCCGCCGACATCGCCTTTCCGACTCGCGCGTACGCGTCGACGGTCTGGGGCGACTGCGCGTAGTCGCGCCGGAGGATCTGGAAGTCCCTGTCGGCCTCGTCGATCCGGTTGAGCTCGAGCAGCGAGCGGACGGAGAAGTAGACGCCGAGCGGCACGAGCTGATCGAGACCGGCATGGCGCGCCGCGTAGCCGTCGAGGTGCGGCAGCGCCTTTTCGAACTCGCCGATCTCGAAACAGGATCGCCCGCGGTAATAGTCGGCCGCCGCGAGCCCCTGCTTCCGCTCTTGCGCCTCGGTCTCGGTGATGGCGGGGCGCTCCTTCGTCCAGGCCACGTAGTCGTCGAACGTCTTCACCGAGGCGAGGAAGGCGGCCTTCGACTTCTCGTCGACCTTGTCCTTGTTCGCCTTCGCGAGCAAGACCGCCTTCTCGAAGTCGCACTGCCCCATCCGGACGCGCGCCCGGTCGATGCGGCTGCCGCGGTTGACCTTCGCGTAGAGCTCCTTCGCCTCGTCGTAGAGCTTCGCGGCCTCGGCGACGTTCGTGCTGGATCCGGCGTCGTTGTAGCGCTCCTCGGCGTCGAAGAACTCGTCGGCGTCCTCCGGAAAGGCCGTGTTGTAGTCCTTGCGCGCCTGATCCGCCTCGGCCTTGTCGGCGGGGTTCTTGCTGCGCTTGTAGTGCGCGGCGAACGCCGACCGCGCCGCCGCCAGGTTGTCCCTGTAGAGCGCCTTGTCGGCGTCGCCGAACGCCGTCGCGCCGTGGCGGAACGCGAGGCCGGCCTCGTAGTCCCGCCGCATCCGCTGGTAGACCGTCCCGAGCTTGTTGAAGAGCGTCGCCGCGAGCTTCTTGTCGCCCGAGCCGGGCGGGATGAGCCGGAGAGCGAGCTGGTAGTTCCGGATCGCCGCGAATCGATCGCCCTCGGCCTGCGCGGCGTCCGCCGCCGCGGAGAACGCCTTCGGGTCCTCGATGCCGGCCGCGCCAGTGGGTCCGCCCTCGCTGCCGCCGATGAGATCCCGGATGAGCCGCTGGGCGAGCCGGCCGGCGTAGGTGTTCTTTCCGTCCTCGGCAACCTCGCGCGCGGCCGTCACGGCCTCGTTCTTGTCGCTGATGCCGCGATAGGCCTTCGCCATCTCGAGCTTCGCGAGGAGGCCGCGGATCTGGAGCGGGAGGTTGCCCTTCCGCTTCAAGAGGTCGAGGAGCCCCTTCACCTTCGCGACGGCATCGGTGTGGCGCTCCCACGCGTTCGCGAGCTTGGCGCTCTCGAGATACGACCATTCGATGACGTCCTGGAACGCGCCCATGTTCTCCGCTTCGGCGAGCGACGTGACGCCGTCGAAGCACGTTCTCGCGGCATCGTACTCCCGCTCGTTCTTGCCGTCGGTCGACAGCTCGGCGTGGGCCTTTCCCTTGTAGAGAAGCGCATAGTAGGCGGAGATGCGGCCTTCGTAGTCCCAGACGTAGTTCTCGCAGGCCTCGGCCGACTTCTTCAGGTTGCTGGACCACTCGAAGGTGCCGCGCTCGTACACGCGCGCGAGGAAGAAGTAGTTGATGGCCTGGTAGAACCTCGCCTTCTCGAGCTGGAGGTCCTCGTCCGGGTTCCTCGACGGGTTGGCCTCGAGGATTCCGATCACCACCTTCAGGTTTTCCTGCGCCGACGCGATCGACGCGTTCGCGTCCTCCTGCAGCGCCTTCCTGTCGATCGGGACGTCCTCGATCTCCTGGTCGACGATCTCGGCGATGAGCTCCGACTTGTTCTGGAGGAGCTCGGCGTACTCGAAGATCGCGAGGAGGTAGCGCGGGTGCGACCGGCCCTTCTCGATGAAGTCCTGGAACGTCTTCTGCGCCTCGCGGAACGCCTCGAGGCGCTTCAGCGCGTCGGGCTCGAACTGCGCCTCGAGCTTCTTCACCTTGGCAAGGCCGAGCCGGCCCGCGGCTCGCTCCTCCTCGGAGAGCTTCGAGTCCGAGATCATCGCCTCGAACTCCTTCGTGGCGAGCTCGAAGTAGCGGAGGTTCGCCAGGCCGTCGGCGTACTTGAACCGGTCGCCGGCGCCCGCCGGCTTTGCGGCGAGGAGGAGAAAGGCGAAGCCCGCGGCGATGGCCGAGCGCGCAACCGCACTGCGATGACGGGAAGGTGCCATGTCGCTCCTTGCTGCATTCGCGGGACGGGGGAGAACCGCCCCGTGGCTCGCGCCGCCGCGCAAGTCGGGAGGCCGCCTTCGCGGCGCAGGCGGCGGAGCGCCGACCGGCCCACGGGTCCGCGGCCTGGAGCCGGCGAGCGGGGCCGTCGGCACGACGCGCCCCGACGCCCATCCAACGTCCCGGATGCCCTTCGGTTCGCTTCCTGGCGCCGGGCGGCCGCTGGCGCCGCTCGAGAGGCGCCCCTTTTTCTTCGTCGTCACGGCCGAGCCGGAACGACCCGCGCCCGGCGGGCGGGTCCGGCGGCCCTCGCTTCGATGGTATCACGCCGAGCGCGGCGCCGAGGAAGGGTCCCCGGCCCGCTCGGCGACGGGCGCCTCGACGTTGCGGCGCCCGGCTTCACTCAGCGCGCTCCCCTCGCGACGCGGAGCTGCGACCCGAACTTCGGCTGCCGCTCGTCGAAGATCACGATCTCGGCCCGGAGGAGGATGATCAGGTTTCGCTTCTGCGAGAACTGTCCCTTCCGGCCGAGCAGGAAGTTCACGATCGGGATCTTGTTGAGGAACGGCACCCCGGACTCGACCAGCCGGTCCTCGCTGACGGTGAGGCCGCCGATGAGCAGCGTGGAGCGGTCCGGCATCGTGACCGTGGTGCGGATGCGCTGGACGTTCAGGCTCGGGGTCTGGATCGCGACCGGCGGCCCGGAGCCGAGCGTCGTCTGGAACGTCGGGATCGGCCTGCGGAGGGTGCTGACAGTGGGCCTGAGCTCGAGCGTGACGTACTTGCGATCGGAGCTCACGACGGGCTTCACGTCGAGAATGACGCCCTCGCGGATGAGATCCACGATCGGGTCGGCGATGACCGCGGCCTGGGCGATCTCGACGTCGAAGTCCTTGATGTAGGAGACCTCGGTGATGACCGACATCGAGGCCCTCTCGTTGTTGGCGACGAGGATGCGCGGGGCGGTGATCGAGTTCGTCCGCTTGCCTTTCCGGGTCGCACGGAGGATGGCCTCGATCTGGACGTCGTCGAGATAGGTGTACTGGATGGTCGTCCCGCCGGAGCGGGTCAGGGTGTCGGGCGAGCCGAGAGAGGAATCGAACAGGTTCTCGACGCGCGACCGGACGTCGCCGTTGTTTCCCACGTCGTAGAAGACGCCCGAGTCGTTCCCGGTCCCGAGGCCGAACGGCTGGTTCGGCGTGCCGAATCCGCTGCCGGGCTGGCCGAAGTCGCCGAGCGGCCGGTCGTCGCCCCGGCCCGGGACTCCCGAGCCGCCGGAGTCGTCGCCGAGGCCGCGGAGATCGACCCCGATGTCCTCGAGGAAGTTGTCCTCGACGGTGAGGAAGCGCGAATCGATCGCGACCATGAGCCCGGTCGTCTTGCGGAGGTCCGCGAGGAGCGATTGGATCTGGTCGAGCACCGCCGGCGTCTGCTTGATGACGAGCGTGCCTTCCTTGTTCTCGATGGACGCCGGGGCGTCCCACTGGTTCGGCGCGATGTTCTCCTGGATGAGCTGGATGAGGCGGTCCGCCTGGATCGCCGCCGTCAGCTCGCCGCTCGTGTCCTCCTCCTCGTCGACCTCGATCTGTTCGGAGCCGCGAAGGGTGATCTCCTCGCCCGGGAAGTCGTTGATGGGCGTCACGAGATCGCGGATGTCGAGCATCTGGAGCTGCACCTTCGTCTGAGCGTCCTCGGGCGTCGTGATCTTCACGACGCCGTCCTCGACGTTCCAGGTGAGCGCCTTGATCTCGGCGATGATCGTGAGGACGTTCGAGAGCGGCAGGCGATTGGCCGTGAACGTGACCGTCCGCTCGTCCTCGGACAGCTTGTCGAGGACGGCCTTCGTGACCACGATGTTCACGCCCGAGATCTGGTGGAAGAAATCGGCCACCTGGGTGAGCGGGGCGTCGGTGAACTCGGGCGAGACGAGGATGCCGCTCAGACGGTTGCGGATCGCCTGCTCCTCGGCCGAGACGACGGCCTCGGCAGGCCTGAACTCGCGCGGCTTCCGGCGAGAGATCTCGTCCCAGTTGTCGGGGAACGTGATGATCTCGGCCTGGGGCACAGTCTTCGCCTTGATGTCTTCCATCACGCGCTTCCACTGCTCGCCGAGATCTTTGTGGTTCTGCTCGGCGACCGCCGAGTGGCGGGCCCGCGTCGAGATCTCCTTCAGCTCCTTCGCCGGCAGGTCGTCGGGGTCGAGCCGCAGGATCTCGTCGCAGAGCTTCTCGGCGACCACGAAGTTGCCGCGCCCAAACTGCTTGTCGGCCTCGCTGAAGAGCTCGCCCTTCCTCGCGATGACGTCGGTGCGGGCCTTCTCCTCCTCGGCCGCCCGCTCCGCGCGCGCGGCTTCCGCGAGCCTCAGGGCCTCCGCCTGGCGCTTTCGCTCGAGCCCGGCCTTCGCCTGCTCGAGAAGCCCCTTCACCTGATTCTCGTCGAGGCTCGTGTCGAGCTCGTAGGGGAACCACTCGAGGATCGCCGCGGCGTCCTCGAGCGACCGGATCGCGGACTCGTACTCGCCCTTCTCGATCTCGTAGCGCCCCTGGACGATGAGATTCTCGGCCCGGAACTTCGCTTCCTGGATTCGCACGAGCTCGCGGTCGCGCGCGGACGCGAACACTTCCGCGCGCTCGCCCGCCCGGTAGCCGAGGAGGCTCTCGGTGCGCTCGAACAGTCGCCGCGCCTCGGCGTTGTCGGGCGTCATCTCGAGGACTCGAGCCAGCTCGCGCCGGGCCTCCTCGAGACGCCCGGCATCGAAGTTCGCGCGGGCCGACTCGAAGTACTCGCTCGCGAGCGAGACGCGGCGCTCTGCGAGCGTCTCGGCCTCGGTCATCGCCCGATCGGCTCGCTCCTCGCGGCCGCCCTCGGCCGATTCGCCGGTGGCCGTGGGAGGAGCCGTCTCCTTCTCGCCCGACCGGCACGCCGGGAGGGCGAGGCCTGCGACCAAGGCGAGCCCGAGGACGTTGAACGCGCACGCGGCCGATCTCATCGCCATGCAACCTCTCCGACGGGGGACACGGTCACTGCGGGCGACGGGCCGCCCGCTCGGGCGAAACGACGCGCTTCCGAGAGCGGCAGAGCGGCCCGGGACGACCTGGCCGCGCCATCGGGAGCGACTGTCCGCGGAGATCGTGCGACGGCGGGACCCGGCGCGCGACGAACCGGAGTGCGACGTGCGTCGGCGCCCGCGGACATTCCCTTTTTTCAGCGACGACTGCGACCCATGAGAACGGCGTCCGCGACACGCGAATCGGCGTCCCGGACCCGTGAAATCATGACTTGGCCGCTCGCGAAGCGGGCGGATCCTACACAGGCCTTTTCGGCATGTCAATTTGAAATCGTGGCCTCGCGCGCGTGCTCCGGGACCGCGTTCGAAGCCGTCCGCGCCGACTGCCGACGCGCCGTTTTCGCGCCCGTTTCGCGGCTCTTCGGAGCGGCGGTCGGCCGTCGACGGTCGCTCAGGACTCCGGGTCGGAGCGGCCGGAGCGATCTCGCCCGCACTCGCCACGACGCCGAGCGGTTGTCGCCGCGTCGCGGCGCCGATCTCGACGTCGAAGGCTGAGCCGCGGTTTCTCCGCCTCCCCGCCGACCGTTCGGTCCTTTTCGTCGGCGCTCGTCGATGCCGGCCACGATCCGCCGGCCGGCAAGAGGCGGCGCCGCAAGGCGCCGGCCCACCATCGCCTCCGCGCCGCGACCCGTCTCGGTCCCGGGCGACTCGCCCGAGGGCCTCGTGAAAAGCGCAGGCTAGTCGACCGGCTTTCCGAGGAGGCGAGCGATGAGCTTCAGGTCTTCCCAGGCCTTCCCCTTCTCCCCCGGGCTCCGGAGGAGGTAGGCCGGATGGTACGTGGGCACGACCTGCGCGCCCGCGGAAGCGAAGACGCGGCCGCGGAGCTGGCCCATCGACGCGCGGGTCGCGAGGACGGTCTGCGTGGCGTGGAGGCCGAGCGTGCAGATGACCTTCGGGCGGAGGAGCGCGATCTGCTTCGCGAGGTACGGGAAGCAGTTCGAGATCTCTTCCGGCCTCGGCGGCCGGTTCTCCGGCGGACGGCACTTGAGGACGTTCGCGATGAACACGTCCTCGCGGCGGAGCCGGATCGCCTCGATCATCTTGGTGAGGAGCTGGCCCGCGCGGCCCACGAACGGACGTCCCTGCGCGTCCTCGTCGGCGCCCGGCGCCTCTCCGACGAAGAGGAGGTCGACGCCGGGCGGCCCCTCGCCCGGAACGGCGTTCCTCCGCTCGCATCCGATCTCGCAGAGCCGGCACTCGCGCACCCGCGCGGCAATCGCGTCGAGCTCGCTCGCGACCGACTCGAGGGTCGCGGGGTCCCGAGGCGGCGTCCCGTCTCCCCGCGGCGGCGGATCGAAGAGCGACGGGCCTTTTGCCGCCGCCGGGAGCCTCTCTCCGCGCGGCCGGCACGGTGCCTCTCCCGAGGGAGGCGCGGCCGAGGGAGAGGGCCGCCCGAACGCTCCGGCGAGGAACTCGACGCCGAGGTCGCGGAGCGCCCGGAGCTCCTCTTCCGCAGCGCGGCGCAGCCGCTCGCGGCTCACGGAACCGCTCCCGAGCGTTTCACGTGACGCGGCCGCTCTTCCTGAGCGCCGCGACAAGGGGTTCGAGGATCGCGCGCTCGGCGTCTTTCATCCCCGAAAAGAGCGCGCAGCCCGCAGCCTTCTTGTGGCCGCCGCCGCCGAAGCGCGCGACGAAGGCGTTCGAGTCGAACGCGTCCGTCGATCGGAACGACACTTTCGTATGGCGGCCGGGCTCGATTTCTCGGAAGAGGACCGCGACCTCGACTCCGGGGAGCCCCGCCGGGATCTCGATCAGATCGCGCGCGTCCGACTGGGCGATGCCGGCGCGCCGGCACATCTCGATGGTCGAGCGCGCGACCGCGAGGCGCCCGTTCTCCTTGAGCTCGATCCCCTCGGCGACGAGGCCTTCGATCCGGAGGAGGGGGAGGCTCTTCTCGCGGAAGATCTTCCGGTTGACGGTGTCGACATCGACCCCGTGCTCGAGGAGCTCGGCGGCGGCGCGGAGCGTCGCGGGCGTCGTGTTCGAGAACGAGAAGCGGCCGGTGTCGTGGACGAGGGTCGCGTAGAGCGCGGTCGCCATGGTTCGGTCGAGCGCCACGCCGAGGCGGGCGAGAAGCCGCCGGACGAGGAGGCCGGCCGAGGCCGCGTCCGGCTCGACCCAGTTGACGGTCCCGTGGCTTCCGCTGCCCGCGTGGTGATCGATGTTGAGGATCGGCGTCCCGCGCGGAAGGAGGGCGAAGACGCGCTCGAGGCGCTCGGGGCATCCGCAGTCGACGGTGACGGCGGCGTCGACGTCCTCCTCGAGCCGGGGCGACGCTGGATCGTACGCGCGCACGCGCTCGATCCCGGGGAGGAATAGATAGTTGTCGGGCACGCGGGCGTCGTTCAGGACGACGGCCCGTTTCCCGAGCGTCTCGAGTCCGGCGGCGAGCGCGATCTCGCAGCCGATCGAGTCCCCGTCGAGCGGGTCGTGGGAGGTGAGGAGGAAGCACCTCCCGCTTCGAACGAGCTCGACCGCGCGGTCCTCCGCCGAGCCGGCGCGCTCGCCGCCGCCGGAGGTCACGCGGTCGTCTCCCGGGCGGCCGTGGCCTCGGCCGCGACGACGCCGAGCGTGCGGCGCGCCCCGGCCGCGGTGAGCGTGACGGGCACGACGCGCCCGAAGAGCCCGTCCGGGCCGTCGAACGCCACGCGGACGTAGCGGGGCGTGTAGCCCGCGAGCGAGCCCGTCTCCCGGTCGCGGCGCGCCTCGACGAGGACGTCCTCCGTCTCGCCCAGGAAGGCGCGCCGGACCGAGAGCGAGAGCTCGTGCGCGAGGGTCTCGAGGACCTTCTTCCGCGCGTGGATCTCGCGCGGGAGGACGCGGCCGGGAAGCCGCGTCGCCGCCGTCCGCGTGCGAGGGCTGTACGGGAAGACGTGGATCTTGAGGAACCGCGCGCGGCGCGCGACCTCTAGAGTCCGCTCGAACGCGGCGGGCGACTCGCCGGGGAACCCGACGATGACGTCGGTCGTGATCGTCGGCCAGTCGAGCCGCGAAGAGAGCGCGTCGACCGCGTCGAGGAACTGGCCAGACGTGTACGGCCGCCGCATCGCCGCGAGAACGGAGTCGTCTCCGGCCTGGAGCGGGAGGTGGAAGTGGGGACAGGCCTTGGTCGAGCCGGCGAGCGCATCGAGGAGCGGCGCCGAGACCTCGCTCGCCTCGATCGAGGAAAGCCGGATTCTTTCGAGGCCGTCGACTTCCTCGATCGCGCCGACGAGCCGCGCCAGAGCGTCCGGATCGCCGAGGTCCTTTCCGTACGCGCCAAGATGGATGCCGGTCAGGACGACCTCGCGGTAACCGGCGGCGGCGAGCCGCCGCGCCTCCGCGATCGCGTCGGCGACGCCGCGGCTCCGGACTCGGCCGCGCACGTGCGGGATGATGCAGAAGGTGCAGAACTCGTCGCAGCCGTCCTCGACCTTGAGGTACGCGCGCGTCGCGTCCCCGAAGCGCCGCACGCCCCAGACGTCCCCGGCCCTCGCGCCGCGCGTTGGGCCTTCTCCGCCGTCGAGGATCGCGAAGAGCCGGGCCTTGTCGCGGTTCGAGACGACGAGGTCGACCTCGCGCGGGAGGAGGCCGCGCGCCTCTCCGGGCGCCTCGGCCGCGCACCCGGTGACGACGATGCGCGCGGCGGGGTGGAGCCTCCGGATGCGGCGGATCTCGCGCCGCGACTTCGCGGTCCCTTGAGCCGTCACCGCACACGTGTTGACGACGAACACGTCGGCCGGCTCGCCCTCGCGGACCGCGACGTACCCCGCGGCCGCGGCGCGCTCGAGGATCACCTGGCTGTCGTAGTGATTGACCTTGCACCCGAGCGTCACGACGGCGCAGCGCTTCCTCGGCGGCGTCGGGTCGGTCATGTGGCTCTCACGCTCGCCGGGCTCATGGAAAGCGTCGCATTATAGCGCGGCCCCCGGAGGCAAGCGCCCCTGGGCGCGGGAGTGCCTCTATAATCTCCGCTTTCGGTCTCCGCGCATGCGCCAGCGACTTCTCGACCTCCTCGCGTGTCCCTCGTGCGGGCGCCCGCTCTCTTCCGGGAGCGGGACGCTCGGCTGCGCCGCAGGCCACGCGTTTCCGGTCGAGGGCGGGGTTCCCGTCCTCTTCGCCGAGCGGCCGAACGGTCGCGGCGAGCAGGTGCGCCGGCGGTTCGACTACCAATGGCGCAGGTTCGGCCGAGCCGAGCGACTGTTCGGAAAGAAGCGCGGCGCCATGCTCGAGAACCTCGCAAACGCGCGGATCGGGTCGACGATCCGGGAGGGGTTCTACCCGGGCCGCACGGTGCTCGACGCCGGCTGCGGGCACGGCCGCTACGTCGAGGCGTTCGCGCGACTCGGCGCCGAAACGGTCGGGCTCGACGCGGCGGACTTCGTGCGCGATCTCGGCCCCGACCTCGGGACCCGGGATCGCGTGCACCTCGTGCAAGGCGACGTCCTTCGGCCGCCGTTTCGCGAGGCGTCGTTCGACCTCGTCTTCTGCGACGGCGTCCTCCACCACACCGGCGACGCCGGCGCCGCCTTCCGGGCGCTCGCGCGCCTCGTCCGACCGGGCGGCTACCTTTACGTCTGGCTCTATCCGCGTGAGGGCCGCGCATTCGAGACGACGCACCGCGTCCTCCGCGCGGCGACGATGCGGCTCCCGGCCCGGGCGGTCGCCGGGATCTCGTTCGCGCTCGTGCCGCTCCTCTCCGTCGCGCGGACGTACAGCGGGACGCGGCTCGGCAGGGCCCGGTGGAGCGAGTGCGCGCAGGTGGTCTACGACTGGCTGAGCCCGGCGCACCAGTCGCACCACTCGCCTCCCGAAGTCCGGGGGTGGTTCGAGGCGGAGGGCTTCGAGACGATCGAGGACCTCCCGGTCCCGGTCGGGATGATCGGCCAAAAGAGCGCGGCGTCGGCCGCGGGCGGGACCCCGTGAGCGCCCGCCGCAATTCAAGCCCGCCATGAGCGTCCGCGACTCGCTGGTCGTGCCGCTCTTCGACGAGGCGGACGCGCTGCCGGCGCTCCTCGACGAGGTCGCGCGGCACTGGCGCGGCGGCGAGGTCGTGTTCGTCGACGACGGCTCGCGGGACGGGACGGGGGATCGGATCGCTGCGCTCGCACGCGAGCGCGGGATCGCGTTCGTCCTCCTCCGGCACGCGGAGAACCGCGGAGTGGGCGCCGCGGTGAGGACGGGCTTTCGCGCCGCGCGCGGAGAGCGCGTCGTCGTCTACGACGCCGATCGCCCGTATCCGCTCGAGGACGCGGAGCGCCTTCTCGAGGCGCTCGGCTCGGCCGACGTCGCGACGGCGTCGCCGTGGCACGCGGACGGCGCCGCGGAGGGCGTGGGGCGGCTCCGAGCGGCGATGAGCCGCGCGGCGTCCCTTCTCTACCGCGCGGCCCTCGGGCGCCGATCGCGCGGGATCCGGACGTTTACCTGCGCCTTCCGCGCGTATCGCCGATCCGCGCTCGAGCGCGTCTCGTTCCGGTCGGACGGCTTCCTATCGTCGGCGGAGATCCTCGCCACGGCGCTCCGCTTGGGCCTCCGGGTGGCGGAGGTGCCGTCGCGCCTCAGGCCGCGGACCGAGGGCCGCTCGAAGATGCGGATCGCGCGGACGGCGTGGGCGCACGCCCGCTTCCTCGTCGGGCTCGCGCTGAAGCGAACGATGCCGCCGGCGGAGGAACGAGCCTCGCCGCGGCCCCGGCCGGAGGCGCGGACGTGAGGGTGAGGGACCCGGAGCGGCCGCTCTCGCGATGGAATCGCGAGCTCAACCGGTCGCATCCGCCGGACCTCTTCTCGCGGCACCGGAACCCGATCCTCCGCTTCGTCGAGCGTCGCCGGCGCGCTCGTCTCCGGTCGATGGCGGCGGCGCGGCTCAAGCCCGGCGCGGGGGCGGGGCTCGTCGCGGACGTGGGCTCGGGCGGCGGATTCGCCGGAGGCGCGATCGCGGACGCCGGCTTCGGAAGGCGGGTGGTCTCCCTCGACATCGATCCCGCGATGCTCTCGCGCGGCGGCGCGGCGTCGGTCGTCGCCGACGCCGAGCACCTTCCGTTCAGGGAGCGCTCGCTCGATGCGCTCATCGCTTCCGCAGTGCTCGAGCATCTCCCGGATCCCGCCGGCGCCCTCGCCGGCATGGCGCGCGCCGTGAGACGGGACGGATTCGTCCTCCTCTGCGTCCCGAACGACCGGGCCGTCCTCGCCGCGAAACGGGCGGTTCGGGCGGCGAGGCTCGCGCGCTTCTTCGGCGGGATGACCGCGGGCGTCGCGCCCGGACACCTTCACGTCTTCTCCTCGGAGGAGCTGAGGGCGATGTGCCGGCGGGCGGGACGGCTCGAGACGTTCGTCTTCGACCCGATCGCCTTCTCCTGGTTCGCCGTCGTGAGGCCGAGGGGCTGAAGGGGAGGAGGGGGCGAGCGCGTGTGCGGCATCTTCGGGATCGCGGGCTTTGGCGCGCCCGCCGACCCTTCCGGCGACGCACGGATGGCCGCGATGGAGCGGGCGCTCGCGCACCGGGGGCCGGACGGAGTGGGCCGGGCCGCGGTCCGCGGCGCGGCTCTCGGCTCGACCCGACTCCGCATCGTGGGCGAAGGGGAGCGCGGCCGACAGCCGATCGCGAACGAGTCCGGGACGATCCTCATCGCCGCGAATGGCGAGATCTTCGACCACGCGGAGCATCGCGCCGCGCTCGAGGGCCGGGGGCACCGTTTCCGCGGCGACTCGGACGTCGAGGTGCTGCTTCACCTATATGAAGAGGAAGGGACCGGGGCCTTCTCGCGGGTGAACGGCATGTTCGCGGTCGCGATCGCGGACGCGGAGCGGGCGCGGCTCGTTCTCGCCCGGGACCGGTTCGGCGAGAAGCCCCTCCACCTCGCGCGGGGGGGCGGCGGCTCGATTCTCTTCGCGTCGGAGATCTGGGCGATCGTCGCCGCGATGCCCGCGCGGCCCGCGCCCGACCGGGAGGCCCTCGAGGAGTACAGGACGTTCCAGTCGGTGGGGGGGACGAGGACCCTCTTCTCGGGCATCGGGAAGGTCCGCCCCGGCGGCGTGGTCGTCGCGGACCTCGACACCGGAAGGACGAGCGCCTTTCCCTGGGCCGAGCCCCTCGCCCCTTCGGACGGCTCGCCCCGCGCGTTCCGGCTCGCGCTCGAGCGCTCGGTCCGGAGGCGGACGGACGGCCTCGCCCGGTTCGGCGTGGCGCTCTCGGGCGGGATCGACTCGAGCGCGGTCGCGGCGATCGCCGCGTCCGGCGGGAACGCTCGACGGGCGGTCTTCTTCACGGGCTTCAGCGCCGGGGAGGGGCCGGGGTTCGACGAGCGGCCGTTCGCGCGCGAGGTCGCGCGCGCCGCGGGCGCTCCGCTCGTCGAGGTGGCGATCGACGGAGACCGGTTCGCCGGGGCGCTCCGCCCCGCGATCCGCGCGCTCGGCGAGCCGATGGCGGGTCCGGGCGCGGTGGCGCAGCTCCTCGTCGCCCGCGCCGCGGCCGCGGAGGGCCTCCGCGTGCTCCTCAACGGCGAAGGGGCGGACGAGATCCTCGGCGGCTACGCTCGCATCCTCCTCGCGTGGCAGAAGGAGCGCGGCGATCGCCCCGACGCCTCGCGCCTCGGCGACTACCGGCCGCTCGAGACGATCTTCTCGCTCGCGCCGACGGCGGAAGCGGGCTACTTGCGCTCGATCGCGCGCGACCCGGACGCGCCCGCGGCGGCGGAGGCGGACCGCGCGATCCGGTCGGGCGGCGGCTCCCTCGTCGAGCGGCTCCTCAGGTTCGAGACCGAGCGCCTCCTGCCGGCGCTCCTCGCGGTCGACGACCGCGTGACGATGGCGTGCGGAGTCGAGTCGCGCGCTCCGTTTCTCGACCGCGAGGTCGCCGCCGCGGCCCGCGGCGTCCCGCCGGGCGATCGATTCGCGCACGGAACCCTGAAGGCGCCGCTCCGCGCCGCGCTCGAGGGAGCGCTCCCTGAGGCCATTGCGAGCCGCGGCGACAAGATGGGGTTTCCGGTGCCGCTCGGCCGCTGGCTCCGCGGACCGCTCGCGCGGGACCTCGCGGTCGCCTTCGAAGCGTGCGCGGACATGGGCTTCGCCGCGGGCGCGCGACCTTCGCCCGGCGCGGAGCCGTTTTCTCCGGGCGAGGCTCGCCGCCTCTGGGGCGTCCTCTCGATCGGGGTCTGGTGCGGGATCGCGTGATAGTCTCGGACCGGCCCGCGGCGCCCCGCGGGCCGCTCTTCCATCATGCGGGGCGCGAGGCGAGGCGACGCGAGATGACGGACCGGGACGGCGGGGCGGGGCTTCCGATCCTCGTTCTCGTCCTCGTCACGGCCGCGGTCTTCGCGCCCGGATTCCGGAACGGGTTCGTCAACTGGGACGATCCGGGAGCGATCGTCGAGAACGCGGCGATCCGCGACCTTTCGCCCGGCGGGATCGCGCGGCTCCTCACGGAGCCAGTCTTCTTCGCCTACGTGCCGCTCACGTTCCTATCGTACGCGATCGACTATCGCCTCTACGGGCTCGAGCCGTTCGGCTTCCACCTGACGAGCCTCATCCTCCACGCCGCCGCCGCCGCGCTCCTCTACCTCGTCGCGCGGCGCTGGCTCTCTTCCTCGCGGTGGCTCGCCGCGGGGGCCGCGCTCGTCTTCGCCGTCCACCCGGCTCAGGTGGAGACGGTGACCTGGATGGCGGGGAGGAAGGACCCGCTCGCGGCGGCCTTCCTCTTCGGCTCGATTCTCGCGTTCGACCGGGGCCTCTGCGCGACGGGGGCGCGCCGCCGCGCGCCGGCATTCGCGGGCGCGCTCGCGCTTGCAGTCCTCGCGAACCTCGCAAAGGCCTCCGCGATCGTCTTTCCTCTTCTTTTCCTCGCGCACGAGATCGCGACGGCGAAGGGTGAGAGGGAGCCACGCCGCCTCGGCCCGCTCGTCCTGCGGCACGCGCCGTTCTTCGCCGCCGCGGGCCTCCTCGCCGCCCTGCACCTCTCGATCGCTTCTTCGGCGGGCGTCGCCGCTCCCCCCTCGGACCTTCTTCCGATCGAGCGCGCGACGCGCGCGGGCCAGGCGTTCCTCGCCTACGTCGCGATGACCCTCGTCCCGGTCGGGCTCTCGCCGCACTACGAGATCGAGCCCTCCCTTCTTCTCGGGATCTTGGGCCTCGTCCTTTTCCTCGGCGTCGCGCTCTTCGCATCGCTCTCGCTCGCCCGCGGAAGAGCGGGCGCCGCGGCGCTCGGCGCCGCCGTCTTCCTCGCCGGGCTCCTCCCGTTCAACACGGTCTTCCCGTCCACGTCGGTCGTCGTGGCGGACCGCTATCTCTGTGTCGCGCTCGCGGGAGCGGGCCTCGCCTTCGCGGCCGCGTGGCGCGCGGCGGCCGCTTCGTCCCGAGGCGCCGCGGCCGCGGCCGGGGCGGCGGCGCTCCTCGGCCTCGCCCTCCTCACCGTGCGGCAGGAGGCGTTCTGGCGCGACTCGGCGACGCTCTGGGCGCGGGCGGAGGCGATCGAGCCCTCGAGCGCGCTCGTGAAGCTCAAGCGGGCGGAGGTGGCGACGGAGGAAGCTCGCCGCGCGGCAACGGCGGACGCGCGGCTCGCGGCGCTCCGTAGGGCCGAGGACTCCTTCCGCTCCGCGCTCGCCGCGACGAGCGTCCCCGCCCACGAGCTCCTCGCGCTCGACGGGCTCGCCTTCACGCTGCTCTCGTCGGCGCGGAGCGAGGAGGCGGAGAAGACCTACTCCTTCCTCCTCGCGCGCCTCGACCGCGGAGCCGCCCGCGGCAAGCCCGAGGGGGAGATAGCGCTCTTCCGCGCGAACGCGCTCCGGAACCGGGGACGGGCGCGCGAGGGGAGGGACGACCGCGCGGCGCTCGCCGACTACGAGGCTGCGGCGCGGCTCGATCCAGAGAACGCCGACGGGCGCTTCAACCTCGGCACGCTCCTCGGACGGCTCGGCCTCGAGGGGAAGGAGGGAGGTGACCTCGACCGCGCGGCCGAGGAGCTCAAGGCCGCGGCCGGGCTCCGGGCCGGGTTCGCGGACGCGTGGGTGCAGCTCGCCACGATCGAGCTTGGCCGCCGCGACCTCGTCCAAGCCGTCAAGGCGCTCGAGGCGGCGATCGGCGCGGACCCGTCCGACGCGGACGCGCGCCTCGCGCTCGCCCGTCTCTGGATCGGCGAAGGGCTGGTCGACGAGGGCGAGAAGGCCGCCGCTTCCGCCGCGGCGGCGGTGCCGGGGGATCCGCGCCCGTATCTTCTCCTCGGCCAGATCGGCCTCGCGCGGGGCGAGCTCGACGCGGCCGAGATCCAGTTCAACAAGGCTGCGACGGTCGCGCCCGATCTCGCGGAGTCGCGACGCGGCCTCTCGTCCGTCCACCTCGAGCGGAGCGCGCGGGCGCGGAAGTCGGGCGACGACGACGCCTCGCTCCGGCACGCGGCCGCCGCGAAGGCCGTCTTCCCGGAGGACTCGGCCCCTCGCCTCCGCCTTGCCGAGCTTCTCGCGAAAGTCCCGGCGCGGGCCGAGGCGGCCGCGGAGTACGACGACCTCCTCTGGCTCTTTCCGGACGACGAGGACGTCCGGATCGCCGCCGCGCGGTTCTTCAAGGACGTCGGGTACTTTCATCTCCTTCGGCGGGAGGAGAGAACCGCGCTCGCGAGCTTCGCGCGGGCGGCCGCGCTCCGCCCCGACGATCCCGAGTTCGACGCCGTCCGCATGATCCTCAGGAACCGGAAGAATGACGAGTGAGCGTCCGTCCGAGGCGCCCTCGGGCGCGCGGCGAGCCGCGCGGAGAGGCGAGCGCGCGGCATGATCTCGCACGTGGGGACGATCCTCTTCGTCCAGGCGCTGGCGCTCGGTTTCCTTCTCGCGGTGCCGCCGGGCCCGCTCGGGTTTCTTTGCGTCCGCCGGACGCTCGTCGACGGGCGCGCCGCGGGCGCTGCCACGGGCCTCGGCGTCGCGACGGCGGACGCGCTCTACGGCTGCGTCGCGGGCCTCGGGCTCACGATGGTCTCCGACTTCGTCGCCGGGCACCACCGCTGGTTCGGCGTCGTGGCCGGCCTCCTCCTCGCCTACCTCGGCGTCCGGACCTTTTTCGACCGGAACGCGGTCCGTCCCGTCGGCGAGGCCTCCGCGACCGGCCTCGTCGCGGCGTTCGCCTCCGCGCTCGCGCTCACGCTCACGAACCCGATGACGCTCGTGTCGTTCGGGCTCGGCTTCGGCTGGCTCGGGATCGGCGAGGCGCTTCAGGGCCGGCTCTCCGTCTTCCTCCTCGTCGTCGGCGTTTTCGTCGGATCGCTGCTCTGGTGGCTCGTGCTCATCGTCGGCGCTCACGGCTTCAGGCGGCGGCTGAGCGAAGGCGGGCTCCGCTGGCTCAACCGCGTGGCGGGCATCGTGATCCTCGCGTTCGCGGTCTTCGTTCTTCTCGCAGAAAGGTGACGGCCCGCCTCAATTCCTCCCGCCGCTCCGGACGATGAGTCCCGGACGCGACCCACTTCCTCCCGAGTCGCCTGAGGATCGACGCCGTCGCTCCCGGCCCGCGGCGCCGGCTTCAAGGGCCCGGGCGCGGCGACTCCCGGAGCGAGGATCCATCGGACCGGGCGGCCGGGTCGCACACGCCCATGCGCGAACTCTTCCGGATATCCTTGCTTTCGGCCGCGTGCGTCGTCGGCTTCGGCCCGACGATCGGCCATCCGTTCCTCTACGACGACCACCTCTACGTCGTCACGAACCCCCAGACGGCCGACCTCGGGGAGGCGCTCGCGTCGTTCGGCACGGCGTACCCCGCGAACGCGCCCGAGCTCGGGCTCTACCGGCCAGTGACGGTGGCGAGCTACGCGCTCAACGCCCTCGCGACGGGGGTCGATCCGGCCGCCTTTCACGCCCTGAACGCGCTCCTTCATATTCTCGCGACGCTTGCGCTGTACGGCCTCGCGAGGCGGCTCCTCGAGGGCCGGACGGCGCCGGCCTTCGCCGCGGCCCTCCTCTTTGCCCTCCACGCCGTCCACACCGAGGCCGTCACCTGGATCGTGGGGCGGGCCGAGGTGCTCGCGACCCTCTTCGCGCTCCTCGCCCTCCGGGCGCACGTCGCCTGGCGCGAGAGCTCAAGGCCGCTCCATCTCGCAACCGTTTCCGCCGCCGCCGCGGCCGCGCTCTTCTCGAAGGAGACCGCGGTCGCGCTGGGGCCGATCGTCTTCGCCTTCGACGCGATCGTCCGCCGCGAGGGGCTCTTTCGGAACTTGAGGAAGCGGCTCCCGTCGTACGCGGTCCTCACGATCGTCCTCGCGATCTACCTCGTCGCGAGGACTGCGGCGCTCGGGCGGCTCGCGCCGACGGCGGACCAGCAGGTCGGGCACGGGATGTCGGGGCTCGCGATCGCGGGCGTCGTGGCGCGCATCGCCGCGACGTACGTTCGGCTCCTCCTCGTTCCCGTGAATCTCCAGGTGGACTACGCCCTGGGCGCGACCGAGATGCCGGGCGCGCTCGACGTCGGACTCTCCGTGGCGCTCATCGCCGCGCTCGCCGTCCTCTTCGTCTCGCTCCGGCGCGTCTCGCCCGCGGCCGCGTTCGGAGGGGCCTTCGCCGTTCTCGCGCTCGGGCCCGTAAGCCAGATCGTGCCGATGGGGGCGTTCATCGCCGAGAGGTTCCTGTACCTGTCGTCGGCCGGCGCGGCGCTCGTACTCGGCATCGCCGGGGCGCGGCTCGCGGCGTCCGGCCGGGAACGCCGCGCATTCGTCCTCGCGCTCGTGCCTCTCTGGCTCCTCGTCCTGACGCTCGTCCGGAACAGGGACTGGGCGGACGAGGAAGCGTTCTGGACCGCGGCGATCCGCTCGAACCCGCGGTCGTACCGGAGCCACGTCAACCTCGGCAACCACTACCGCGAGAGGAAGCAGTACTCCGCCGCCGAGTCGACCTTCCGGGCGGCGGCGCTCCTCGCCGAGAAGCCCGTCGAGGCCCTCTCGAACCTGGGAGAGGTGCTCACCCTGTCGGGAAAGGCGGAGGAGGCGATCGAGGCTTTCAGGCGCGCGTCCGAGGCCGACCCCGGGTCGAACGCCGCCGCCTCGAACCTCGGGAACGCGCTCGCGCGCGCCGGCCGCCTGGCCGACGCCGAGAGGACGTTCCGGCAGATCGTCTCGAAGGACCCCTCGGACGCCGCGGCGAAGAGGGACCTCGCGCTCGTTCTCGTGGACCTCGGCCGCGCCGACGAGGCGGTCCTCCTCCTCGAGGCGCTCGCCGCCGCCTCTCCGGACGACGCGCGCCTCCGGTTCGACCTCGCCGAGGCGCTGCGCGCTGCGTCGCGCCTCGAGGAGGCGGTCGGCGCCTACGCCCGCGCGCTCGAGCTCGAGCCCGGCCACGTTCCCGCGCGCCTCAACCGCGCGGCCTCCCTCCTCTTCCTCGAGCGCGTCGACGAGGCCCGCCTCGAATACGAGGCGGCCCTCCGCGTCTCCCCCGGCCTTCCCGCCGCCGCGGCCGGGCTCCGCGCTTGCCGGAGAAAGCTCGAGGAGGCACGGGACGCCTCCCCGCCGCCGGGGTCCCCGCCGCCGGCGCCGCGGCCCCACGGCGACGGTTGACGCGAAGATCCCGCCTCCCTACGCTAGCGCGCGTCTCGCGGTCGAATCGCGCCGAGTGAGCGCGTTCGCGCGCGAGCCACGGGAGGTCACGCATGGCCGGACTCGCGCATGAAAAGACGTGCCGGGGTGGGCTCGCCGTCCTTCTCGCGCTCGTCCTCTCGACGGCCGCCGCAGGGTGTCTCGTGGCGGTCGGGGCTGCCGTCGGCGCCGGAGTCGTCGTCGCGTCCGGCGAGGACGGCGCCGAGATCCAGTTCGACGAGGAAGAAAAGGACGTCGTCTGGGACGCGACGTACGCCGTGACCGACGAGTGGGGGGTCGTGACCATCGTCGACCGCGAGCGCGGGTTCCTCGAGGCGAAGGAAGGGGAGACGACGGTGACGGTCTCCGTGTGGTCGGTGGGAGACCGCGGCGTCAAGGTCCGGTTCAAGGCGCGGAAGCTCGGCTCGACCATCCCCGATCGCCACCGGGCCGAGATGCTCGCTCACGCGCTCTCCGATCGGCTCGCCCGATCCTCGTGACGGCCGCGGGGGGAAAGCCTCGCAAGCGATTGCCGCTCCACGCGCGGATCCTGATCGGCCTCGTGATCGGCGCCGTCGCGGGGCTATTCGTGAACCTCGCGTTCCGGGACGCGCCCTGGGTGGCGAGCGTCGCGAAGAACGTCGCCGATCCGGTCGGGCGGATCTTCCTCAATCTCGTGACGATGGCGGTGATCCCGCTCATTTTCTCCGCGCTGGCGCTCGGAGTCGCGGGGCTCCGGGACGTGGGAACGCTCGGAAGGGTGGGGCTCCGCGCCCTCGGCTACACGGTCATCGTCACGACGGCCTCCGTCGTGATCGGCGTCACGGCGGCGAACGTCTTCCGGCCGGGCGACCTCGTCGACGAGGAGGGAAAGGCCGCGCTGCGGGAGAAGATGGCGATCCCCGAGTCGCTCGAGAAGGCCGCGGTCGAGAGCCCGTCCGCGATCGACTCGATCGTCGAGATCATCCCGCGGAACCCCGTCGAGGCCGCGAGCAAGGCGCTCGACGGCCAGATGCTCGCGCTCATGTTCTTCTCGCTCGTGATCGGCATCGCCCTCCTCCGCGTGCCGCGCGAGAAGGGCGCGCCGCTCGTCGGCTTCCTCGAGGCGCTGTTCGAGGTGTCGACCCGGGTCGTTGGCTTCGGCCTCTTCATCGCCCCCGTCGGCGTCGCCGCCCTCCTCTTCTCGCTCACCGCGAAGCTCGGAGCCGACATCCTGGGATCGCTCGGAGCGTACGTGCTCGTCGTGCTCGGCGGCCTCGCGCTGCAGCAGTTCGGCGTGTATCCCCTCTTGCTCAAGTTCGTCTCGGGAGTGAGCCCGCTCGACTTCTTCCGAAAGATCCGGGTGGTGATGCTGACGGCGTTCTCGACGGCGTCGAGCAACGTGACCCTCCCGGTCGCGCTCAAGGCGGCGGAGGAGGATGTCGGGATTCCGCGCCAGGTGTCGTCGTTCGTCCTCACCGTGGGCTCGACGGCGAACCAGAACGGGACGGCGCTCTTCGAGGGTGTGACGGTCCTCTTCCTGGCGCAGCTTCTCGGCGTCGATCTCTCGATCGGCCAGCAGCTCGTGGTCGTCCTCCTCTCGGTGATCGCCGGGATCGGCACGGCCGGAGTGCCCGCGGGCTCCATCCCCGCGATCATGCTCGTGCTCGAGTCCGTGGGGATCCCGGGGGCCGCGATCGGCGTCATCCTGGGGATCAACCATCCTCTCGACATGTGCCGGACCGTCCTCAACGTGACTGGCGACATCACGGCCGCGGTGTACGTGGCGAAGGCCGAGAAGATGCCGCTCGTCCCGACGGCATCGGCGGGGTCCGCTCGCGACTGAGCGCCGATCGATCGGAGTCCGGCCTGCCGGCCGGGCGCCCCGGATCACGGTTTCGCGGGTCGGCCGCCGCCGCCTCCCGTCGCGGTCGGAACGAGCGCGGCCGCGGCGACGGCCGCCACGATCGCGGTCTCGACGCGGAGGGTCGAGGCGCCGAGGGCGGCGGGAAAGAGACCCGCCTCGGCGGCGAGCGCGAACTCCTCGCGCGTGAAGTCGCCCTCCGGACCGACGAGCAGGAGGATCGATTGCGCCGGGGGGTGGGGCGCCGCCGTGAGGAGGCGCACGAGGGTCGTCTCGGCGCCTGCCGAAAGCAGGGCCCGGAGGCCGGCGCGTCTCTCGAGAGCCTTTCGGAGCGGAACCGGCTCGAAAACGTCGGTGACCCGCGTGCGGCGAGACTGCTTGCTCGCCTCGACTGCGATGCGGCGCCAGCGCTCGACCCGGGCCGCGCTCGGGTGCACGACGCTCCGCTCGCACTCGATCGGCAGGAACGACGCGAGCCCCAGCTCGCAGCACGAGCGGAACGCGTCGTCGAAGTGCGCGGACTTGGGGATCGCGGACGCGAGGGCGATCGACGCGGGCGGCTCGCGGTCGACGGCGACCGACGACTCGATCCGGACGTCGAGGGTGCTCTTCGTCGCGCGCTCGACGACGCCCGAGTGCTCGACGCCGGTTCCGTCGAAGAGGACGATCGCGTCGCCGGGCTTCGCGCGGAAGACCTTCACGGCGTGAAGCGCCTCGTCGCCCTCGATCCGCACGCGGCCCGCCGCGGGCGGCGACGTGATGAAGAAGCGGAGATGCGGACTCATCGTGCGCGCGATATTAGCGTGCCGCGGGAGGCGCGGAGATCGACAAGACGGGTGGCGCCGTCGTGTGTCACGGGGCGCGGCGCGCGCCTCTTTTTTCCCCGGCGCCGTTTCCCGTTCCCCGCCCCTCTCCCGCGATCATCGAGGCGGCCGCCGCCTCTCAGTGGAGACAAGCGCGAAGGGCCGGAGCCTCCGCTCCGGCCCTTCGATGATCGTCGTCGGTGTCGTCGTCGTCAGCGGCTCAGTTCGGCAGGCTCGTCGTCTGCGTGCCGGTGTAGTGGAGCGC
>Ga0187892_10001311_pt1 | contig 57545 bp, 44 predicted proteins | sample MA1701073metaG_FD_139345 | JGI IMG/M metagenome (GOLD analysis project Ga0187892, IMG submission 139345) | Bio-ooze microbial communities from a basaltic lava cave in the Kipuka Kanohina Cave System on the Island of Hawaii, USA - MA170107-3 metaG ...
GCCCGGCGCCGGAGAAACAAACATACACCAAGGCGCGAGCGGCTGAAACAGGCACGCCCATGCCGGTCGTTCAGTCGCCGCAAGGGAAGCGCGAAGCCCTGAAGGGTTCGTTTGCGCGACGGCCACGCGCCGGGAGATTGAGCATGCGGAGATTCGCCCGGCTCCGTATAGTTTCCAGTGTCTAGTCTCTAGTTTCTAGATCACGGCTTGCAACGTCCGCAGGCATCGCGGCAATATCCGACGTTGCATCCGCCACCCGGACAATTCGCCGGAGCGCCACAGGCCAGGCCGTTCCTGCTGCCGCCGTTGCAGATACCGGGTGTGCCGCATACTCCGCCGCCCGGGCAATGGTTGTCGTTGATGCACGGCCCACCGGCGTTGTCGCCGCCGGCGCAAGTCTTGACGCACATCCCGGCGCAACCCGTACACGTCCCCCCGCAGGTCACGAGAGATGGACATGGGCACGGACCGCTGAATGTATACGCAAACCCCTTCACCGAGTCCACCACCGCGACGATGTCCAGTGCGTTGACGCTGGCGTTCAGTTCGGGGAGGTTCGGTTGAAGCTGAGCCTGAGCATGTATGGGAGCACCCGCGATGTTCTTGAACTTGTTGACCACCTGGGCGACGTCGATCGCATTGGGCTGGTTGGTGGCCGACGGCGGGTTGTAATCCATGTCCACGTCCCCCGAACGGCGGGTATACATGGTCATTGCCGCCGAAACGTTGGTGCAACCCGCCTCCGCCCCCATGCAGGAAGTCGCGTAGACCTGGACGCTGTATCGCGAGCTGGGAAGAATCTCCGCGCCCACCACCACGATGGGATCGACGGCCGTCTCCGTGACCCAGTCCCAATAGAACGGCGTGCACTGCAATCTCGCAGCTCTATAAGGTCCGGCCAGGGGAGGACCCTGGGTTTCGTAAAACGTCCCCGGTCTGCCCACCCAGCGGGCGCAACTTCCCTGATTGAAGTTGGAGTTGGATGCCGCACCTTCGGCCGTACAGGCCGGACCAGGCAGGGTGCAGGTCCCATCCACGCCGGCGGGCATGTTCCGCAGGCAATCCGCGTTGTCGTCGCAGTGGTGGCCGGCGAAGTCTCCGCCGGCGCAAGTGCCGTGCGTGCCTGTATCGAAGGTGGAGAAGTTCGCGGGCGGGTACTGCGGCAGGTTCCGTGGATCGGGATGTTGCAGGTCGATCTGCGTGACTCTGATGGCGTCCAGCGGAGAAGTACCGGCCACCTTAAACCTCAATGACCGCGTGTTCCGGTCGGCACTCGTTTCCGACGAATCCCAGTTAATGACGCCTGGCGGATCGCACGGATCGGGAACCCCATTGCCGTTAAGGTCACTGCGCAAAAGGGAAAGCACCACACCCGGGGTGACAGCCTCTGCGGTATTGAACGACCATTGGAGTGCGCTTGTCGAGCTGCGTTGGTATCCCACCGTCGCCGATGCGCCGTTGTTGAAGCCCGCGTTGCGGAAATCCGTGTCGGCATACAGGTACTGCGCAATGACCCCGCCGACGGGTGTCTCGAAAACCTGAAGCTGGAAGGTCACTTCGTCGCCGTCGAGCGTGCCATCCGCTAGGTTGAAATGCTCCAGGTCGTCCCATTGCACAATGAACGTCTGATTCGGAGATACTCCGACGGTGTGGTAGTAAACGTTGCCCGTGGTCTCGTGGAGGTCGTCCCAATGGGGCAGCATGGCTTCGTTGCCGCCGAAGGCGACGGCGCTGGGCAGGGGAGCGTTGGCAACCGCCCCAAGAATCGTTCCGGGGACGGTGCCGGCGCCGCCATTATTGGCAACGCTGAGGGTTGAACCGGAAAATGCCGCGGCGGTGAAGGGCATGGTTACGCTGGCCGCTCCATCATCGCCCAGGTTGAGCGGGACGCCCATTCCAGATATGTCCACAAAGCCCAGCACGGCCGGGCGGACACTGGTCAGGCTCCCGACTCGAACGCTGTCGCAGGTGTCGAGGATTGCATTGCTGTTGCAATCCGGGTCCGCGTCAATCTCGCATTCGTCCGGAATGCCGCTGCCATTGCAATCTTTCGAGGTTCCGCCGGCGATGTCGCATTCATCGAGTACGCCGTTGGGCTGGCAATCCGGCCCGGACTCGCAAACGTCGGGCGTTCCGTTTTCATTGCAATCGCCGGTTGTCGGGTTTTGATTGGTAAGGAGTTGAAAGGCCATGTTGGGGGCGGAACAGGCCAGGGTTATCGGGGACCACGGTCCGTAAAGCCAATCCGGACCGGACATGGAGACCCCGGTTAACAAGGCTCCGCGCATACCTCGCTCCATGCCCGTCGTATGCCAGCCCCAGAAGGGCATTGTCGCCGTGTTTCCGGTCGGCTCTTCCGTACACGATGCACCGGAGCCGACGAACCGATGGCCGACCACGGCCTGAATGTCCAAATCATACTCGAAGCACAATTGTTCGTTGAAAGCATCGGCTTGTGCGGGGATCTGACTGTTACGGGAGTCAACACTTGCATGAATCAGGCAACAATCCTCCAGTATCACCTCGTATTCCGAGACGGGAAGGGCATCGCAGGCGGCTAATGCCTTAGGGCTAACGGCTACGACCCCCGGGTCGCAGAAGTACAAGCCCAGGGGCAACTCGGCGACCCCACCCGTAGTCAGTGGTTCATGAAAGCTGATGAGCCAGCCATCGGGCGTGGGAGGCGCAATTTCACTGCCCCACCAGCGCACGCCCGTGATCGGCCGACCGTCGGACAAGAAGTCATCGGCGGCAACTAGGTTGGGCGATAAATCCGTCCAGTCGAGGTTTGAGGCGATGGCTTCTCCGGTGCCGTCGGGCGGCTGATCGAACTTGCTGACCACGTCTAAGACCGCGGAGGCAGTAACCGTCGGGCCGTCGTCTTTGCTATCGGTCGGCGTAACGATGCATTCGACCAGTGAATCGGGCGTGGCGGTGTGATGAGGGAGTGCGTCCGCTTGTCCGGCGGAAATGAGATCCCGCACGATATCTCCATCTACTTTCCAGACAAAGTGGTAACGCACGACGTCGTAGTCGCGATCGTCGAGAACAAGGTCGGTATCGACAAGACAAAAAATCGTATCCGAAACGGTCGGCGTCGCCGGATCGAGTGCAACCGTGATCGGATTCGGCGACCGATTCAGGCTGCATCTCCCCCCCGGACAATTGGCGTTGGAGGTGCATGAGGCGCCAGGGTTGGTCCCGCCTATGCAAGTGCCGGCCGATGCGACCACTTCGAGAGGCGCCGTGGCGAGCGTCTGTCCATTGATGTCGAGGAGGATGTGCCAGGTTCCGGTTACGTTCAGGTTGACGCCGAAACTCCACCACCACCACGACCAGCGATAGAAGGGATTGCCAAAACCGTTGGCACCGGAGTCGAAGGCGATGGTCAAGTCCGGTCGCTGGAAGCGTACTCTCCAAGTGCTTCCTGCCGGAATGTTCATCAAATTGATCCAAAAGTAGACGTCCCGGAATCCCTGGACAAATGTACCGGTTCGGGGCATGTCGAAGGGCAGCCCCGGAAAAGCGCCAAGGTCCGCGTCCGAAACGTTGAAATCGCGCAAGTACATATCGCGGAGGATGGGCGTCTGATCGACCCATTGGCTCTCGCCCGGGTTGCAAGGACCGGTATAAGGCTCAAGGCGGTTTCCGAGATCGTAGGTCGAAAAGTGAAGGTGCGGTCCGCTGCTCCGCCCGCTCGACGCCGTAAACCCAATCTGCTGCCCGGCCTTTACGATCTGACCGGGCGATACCATGACGCTGTTCAGGCGCATGTGCAGGTATGAGCAGATTCGTCCGGCCCCGTGGTCGATCACGACATAATTGGATATCACATTGGGTTGAGTCGTATTATGGTCCGGCTCGCCGTCGTGGGTATCGATCACCTCTCCATCGAGCGCCGCAAAGATGGGCACGCCGATTTCCTGCTCGGTGAACGTGCGCAGATCAACGTCCGTTGCGTCGTGACCATCGTATGTAAAGTCCGTACAATCCCAGTCCAGGATCCCGGGGCTGGAGATGTCCAGGTCATTGAAGTTCACGGTAAACAAGTCTCGATACAGTCGGCCGCCCATGGGATAGAAAGGGAACTTCGAGGGCGCGGCGGGTGATGCGGGGGCGAAAGCGCCGTGGACTTTCAGGTAGCGCTCAATCGCTTCCTGAATCGCGGCGTGATCGCCGTCTGAATCACATCGTTCGGTCTGTTCCGGCGGCCCGCTGCCGCCATGTGCCAACAACCCCTCAGGCCGCGCATTTTCATTCCCGGTTTCAATTTCGAGCTGCCGGCCGGCATTTGTGGCGGTTTCGACGGCGGGGATCGGTTCTGCGTCGTCCGCGCGAACAGGCGTAGATGGGGAAACTAACCAAACTATCAGCGTAAGGGTGGCCAATTGAACTTTTCTAGACATAAACACGGATTCTCTCTCTTTTCAAAGTTGAACAATCTCGATTGAGCGACGCTATTGATGGATTGGTAACAAGAAGCCCAAACGCATCCCACATTGGCACCCGTCCTTAAGAGTCGCAGCGCGTTCCTCGATGTCCACCGGTAGGCAACGCCACATACTTGGGATGCATGACGGATTTCGGCCCCGTTCCCGCTCCGACACGCTCGTGTGCGTTAACTAGCGAAGTTAAATTACCTCTGGCTGCCAAGTCAAGTAAAAAATAGAAAAAAACTTACTTGCTTACAGTGCGACTTCCTTCGCCTACGCATGGAGCGGAACCAGCTCTCGGTCATTGCCGGCTTTGTTCGGTGACGCTTCTACCCTTAATGATTGATAAGTCGTTGCGGGGGAAAGCCTTAGAGTTTCAGGTTGGATCGGAAACCGGTAAGTTTTCAGGAAACCGGAGTGTTCGCAAGGGAAGCACCAGCTTGGCGCCATCGCCGCTATTCAAACTCCCTCGGCAATGCGAAATCGGCGATGAAAACCTGCGCCTCCGAAAGCCCGCCCCGCTTGCTCGTCCACATCAGGCGTTTGCCGGTCGAATCAAACACGGGCAATCCGTCAAACTCCGCATGGTAGGTGATACGGGTGGTCTTTGTCCCGTCGGTGCTCATTAGAAACAAGTCATAGTTGGGCTTCTCGCCTTTGGCATAGGCCTCGTGGTCGGTCTGCGTGAAAATGAAACACTTTCCCGACGGATGCCAGAAGGGGCACCAATTGAAAATCGGATTGTCGGTGATGGCGCGGTCGTTGGTGCCATCGACGTTCACCATCCGAATCTGAAGGTTCATCTTGTCATCCCCGCGACGATCGCCGCGGTAGAGGATGGTCTCTCCGTCGGGTGAGAAGAAGGGGCCGCCGTCGTAGCCCTTGCCGTTCGTAAGCCGCCGCGGATTGCTCCCGTCGGCGTCCATTACATAAATCTCCTGGTCTCCGTCGCGCATCGAGGTGAACACGATTTGTTTCCCATTGGGCGAGTACGATCCTTCCGCGTCATAGCCGGGAGCTTCGGTCAGGCGGTGCAGGTTGCCGCCTTCCAGGTCGGCCTCGAAGATGTCCATGTATTCATTGAAGTCCCATTTGTACCCCTTGGATTCCTTGCGCGCCTTGGGTTGGCCGAGGGTCGGGTCCAGGTGGCTCGATGCGAACATGATCTTGCGAGCCTTGGGGTGGAAAAAGGCACAGGTGCAGGCGCCCTTGCCGGTGCTGACCATTCTTGGCACCCGCGTTTTCAAGTTCATTGTGTAAATCTGATAATCGGGTTGTCCGGCAGGGGTGGCCTGAAAGATGATGCTGTCTCCATCAGGTGAGAAGTACGCCTCGCCAGCCTTGCCCAGACCCATCGACGTATCCGTAACCTGTGTGATGTTGGCAAGGAACCGCGCCTCGTTCGGGTCACCCGGCGCGGCACAGGCAGGAACCGCGGCGCAAATAACCAGGACGTACACGATTCCGTTACGATCCAAGTGGGTGTTGTAACAGATTTTCGAATTCCTTGTTGATGCGCTCATCGAATACTCCTTAAAACAGTGGAGAGCTTAACGGCGTACCTGCGGAAATGCAATTGCGTAGGTGGATGGGAGTTGTTCTACGTGTAGCCACCCAGAATGCCCGTGCGGTAGTGAGCGTATGCCCGAATCTACGGCTCAGACCACGTCGGCGGGCTTGTCCTTAGAGGAGTTGGTTTGAGCCGGGGAGGACTGCTGCTCGATCCGGGGCTTGGAAGACTGATCAAGCCGCGATTGGTCTTCGATGTCGTCGCGGACGTCTTTGATCCCCCTCTTGAATTCAACGATGCTCTTGCCGATCGACCGAGCGATATCGGGCAGTCTTCTCCCAAAAAGGAGCAACCCTACGATTAGAATGACGATCCATTCGGTCCCGCCGGGCAGGTTGAATAACGCAAGTGCTTGAATTGTCATGCTACGGCTCCTCGCACATGTGTATCGGCTGTCAAAGCACCATCTCTGGATCGGCACGTGGACGCCCGGAACAATCGAGCGGGTCCATGATGAATTATACTTCACGGCGGATTGAGCCGTCAAATCTGCCCCGCTTTGACTACCGATAGGTCACGGCTACAATCTCACTCAGCTCATGATGATCGCCACCGAAGGGTTCGCCAATTTCATGCAATTCCATGCCCGGACATCGACCCTATGTGTTGTACTGTTGACGATCTGGATCGGTATGGCGCCGAGCGCGGAAGGGCAAGACACCGTTGAACAGGAGAACCCACCCGTGAGCGTGCAATCTGAACCCAAGCATACCAACCGACTGATCCGCGCCACCAGCCCCTATTTGCTGCAACACGCTCACAACCCGGTGGATTGGTTTGAATGGGGCGAGGCCGCGTTCGAAAAGGCTATGAAAGAGGACAAGCCGGTTTTTCTGAGCATCGGTTATGCGGCCTGTCATTGGTGTCACGTGATGGAGCACGAGAGCTTTGAGACCGAAGAAGTCGCCGCCGTACTCAACAGCAATTTCGTCAGCGTGAAGGTGGACCGCGAGGAGCGTCCGGATATTGACGAGTTGTACATGGCGTACACCCAGGCCCTCACCCGCCACGGCGGCTGGCCGATGAGCGTGTGGATGACGCCCGACGGTACGCCCTTCCACGCCGGAACTTACTTCCCCAGGCAGCAATTCCTTCAATTGCTCGGAGGCATCGCGGAGAACTGGAAGAACAACCGGGATCAGATCACCAGCGGCGCCTCCGGCGCTCGTGGGTTCTTCGCGGAGTGGGCGAGTGGTCCGCCGCCGGCCGAGAGGGTGATCTCCAGGGAGACGATCGATCGGACCGCCACGCAGCTCGCCAAATACTTCGACCGCACCCGCGGAGGCATCAGCGGGGGCGGGGGCAACAAGTTCCCGCCGAGCATGGCCATGGACTTGCTGCTTCGTGTTTATCACCGAACGGGAAACGCCGATTTGTTCGAGGTCGTGAATATTACCCTTGACCACATGGCCCGCGGAGGTATTTACGACCATGTTGGAGGGGGTATCTGCCGCTACAGCACCGACGGTGAATGGCTTGTGCCGCACTTCGAGAAGATGCTGTACGATCAGGCGTTGGTCAGCTCGATTTACCTCGATGGCTACCTGGTCAGCAGGAATCCGCGCTATGCCGCGGTCGCCGCCGACATTTTCGAATATGTCTTGAGCGACCTGCGTTCTCCCGAAGGCGGATTCTACTCCAGCCGCGACGCGGACAGCGACGGGTTGGAAGGAAAGTTTTACATCTGGACGGTCGCCGAGATCCTCAGCGTGCTCGGTGAAGATGAGGGGCAGCTTTGCTGCAAATACTACGACGTTTCCGAAACAGGCAATTGGTTCGAGCGCCTGGGCCACGCCCTCCCCGGCCCCAAGAACATCCTTCATATCACCAAGCCGCCCGAAGCGTTTGCCAAGCTGCATGGCTTGGCCCCCGGCGATCTCAACGCGAAAGTGCAATCATGGCGCGAGAAACTTGGTACGGCGCGAGCCAAACGCACTCCGCCTGGCCTGGATGACAAGATTCTCACTGACTGGAACGGTCTGATGATCGCCAGTTTGGCCAAGGGGGCGCGTGTGCTAAACGAGCCCAGGTATGCCGAGGCAGCCGCGAGAGCGGCGGATTTTGTGCTGAATAACCTTTGCAAGGACGGTCGCTTGCTGCGGACGTACCGAAAGGGTCAGGCTCGGTTGCCGGGCAACCTCGCCGACTATGCCTTTTTCATCGAGGGCTTGCTCAATCTCTACGAAGCGACCTTCGAGCAGAAGTGGCTGGATGAGGCAGTTCGGCTTGCCGATGCGTCGATCCGATACTTTTTCGACGAGGCGGGGGGGGCATTTTTCTTCACTGCCTCGGACGCGGAAAAGCTGATCGTCCGATCAAAGCATCCGCATGATGGGGCCATCCCTTCCGGCAATTCGGTTCACGCCATGAACCTATTGCGGCTCGCGGTCTTGTTTGATCGAAAGGATTTTCGCGCCAAGACCGAGTCTATCCTTCGGTCCTTTGCTTCAATGGCCGCGGGGTCGCCGGGCGCCTTTGAGCGGCTCAACTGTGCGGTAGATTTCTACCATGATCAGGTGAAGGAGATCGCCATCATCGGCGATCTGACCGAAGCCCAGACCCGGGCCATGGTACGCGCGGCGTTCGACAGGTACCTGCCGAACAAGGTCGTGGTCCACGCGGCGGACAAACTTTCCGACACCACCATGCCACTGCTCATGGGCAAGGGGCGGATAGGTGGACAATCGACGGCTTACGTCTGCGAGAACTACCGTTGCCAATTGCCCGTGACGAGCGCCGATGAATTGGTCAAACAGCTTGAGGCGAAACAGTTGGATCCATGACTTTCATGCTGTCGGCCATTCTGTCGTGGATCAATGTCACGCTGGAGGCACCTTCCATGCCCGCGTCGGGCGAGCGGAACGCGAACGAGACACTGGCACAACCAAAGTCCGAATTGCCCGCGCAACCGACGGCCGAGGATGTCCTCCGAGCACTTCGACACCGCCGTCCCGTCAACAACGTCATTCCGCCCGGCTCAAGTGCCGCGCGAGACGCTGTGATCGCATCAACGAAACAGGCGGTTCGAGTGCTCATGCCCGAGGGGTTGCCCGTCATGGACCGAACCGGTCGGATTTCGCAAGAGGGACTGTGGTGGATCTTCGCCTTCGACGACGACGCCTCGCTTCCTCCGATGAAGCTGCTTCCTAACGCGAACCTGGAATTGATGGTGGGCGCTCTTGGCGCGGCGTCGGCGCCAATCCGGTTCTCCGTTACCGGGGAGCTGACGGTTTTCGAGGGCGAGAATTATCTTCTGCCCAGGAGGTCCTCGCGCGTCGCCGACCAAGCCGCCTCGCGCGAACCAACCGAAGTTAAGGATAGCGACGATAAGGCCACCACATCCTCACGACCCCGCCCCGACGCATCCGCCGAAGATGTACTGGCAGCTCTGCAGGCCCAACAACCTACGGACGCCGTCCTTCCCCTCGGCGCTTCTGGATTCGACGAAGAGTTACGGGCTCAATCGGCGGATGCTTCCAGTTCATTTTTGGCTGACGGCTCGCCGCTGATGAACCGCGTGGGCCGACTGATCCGGCGAGATTCGTGGTGGACCCTGGTTTCCGATTCGAATCGCATGGAACAGCCGGATCGGCCGCTTCGATTGTTGCCCAACCAGATCGTTGAGAGGATGGTCAAGGAGTCAAGTTTCGGCGGCGGCGTGTTCATCGTGTCCGGCGAGGTGACACTGTTCGAGGGTGAAGCCTACTTGATGACGCGGGCCGCCACCCGCAGTGTCGATTCCGGCAACCTGCGGAAGTGACGACGCATCCGCGACGAAGGTGCAACCCCTGGCGGAGACACTCGTTCTGTGCGATACTACTCACCATTGGGCGGTCTCAACCCCTTTGTTTTGTTGTACGGCGGGTGCGCGGTCGATTCATTGTGAGGAGTGCTTTATTGCGTTCATTATTGGCTTACACAGCAGTCATGATGGTTTGTGTACTTGGCGGAAGCAGTTCGAGCGTCGTTGCTCAAGACTTGCCTTGGGATGTCTACCTGGATTTCGAATCGGATGCCGCATGCGACCTGGTCAATGCGGGTAATCTGGAACTGGTAGTGTTCAGCGACACGGGCGAATTGGTCGTCGTGACCGGGACGGACTATTCGCTCGGCCCGGACGCGTTCGTCAACGAGGACGGGCTCTATTTTTTTGCGGAAATCCCATTGGGTGAAATCGTATTCGCCGACGACGGCAACGGGTTTCGCACGGTGTGGTTGCTGGCCTTCGACGGGACCGTGCTGGAGCTTGATCCTGTCACCGGCGGGCCCATCTTCACCGATCTGATCCCCGACGATTTCCTGGGCGTTCCCTGCGACGCGTTTACGCTTTGGGATGACGACGATTTCGACGGCGTCCTGGACGAAGTCGATAATTGCCCGTTTGATTTCGGGAATTATAGGCTTGGCTGCCCATGTGAAGTATTTGATGACGACGAGGACGCCGTCAATGATTGTTTCGATTTATGTCCCAACACGGCCGTCGGGGAACTGGTGGACAGCGACGGCTGTGAGATCATCGTGGTCGTTCAGCCTCCGCCAGTCACCGTCGTCCAGCCGCCCCCGGTCATATTTGCATGTGGGAACTTTTCAACCCTTACCCTGGCCATGACATTCGGAACTTTGGTAACGCTTCGCTTGGCGCGTCGACGGAACTCATGAAACGATCTATTGCTTCCACTGGAGAAACGGAATTGGTTAAGTATTCGATTGGTCTTGCCGCTGCATTGTTCCTGATCTTTTCACCAGCCGCGTTCGCGCAGACCAAGCCCTGGGAATTGTTTCTGGACACGGCCTCGACCTCGGCCTGCGACGTGATCAACGCCGAAAACGCCGAATTGGTATTGATTTCCTCCACCAACCAACTCACCGTCGTCACGGGTGTCGATGTCACGCTGGAGAACACTTTCGTCGATGAGAACGGGTTTGTGTTTTTCGAGGGTAATCCGGTAGGAGCGATTGGCTTCGCCGACGACGGCGACGGCCTTCGCACCATCTGGTGGATGTCGCTCACCGGCGCCGTCGTGAACGTCAACGGCTTCACCGGCGAACCGACCCAGACCAACAAGTTTCCGAGCGATTTCAAGGATGTGCCCTGCGACGCCTGCGAATTCTGGGACAACCCCGCATCCTGCGAAGAACCGGAAACCCCACCGCCGATCACCGTGTCGCTGTGCGGAACAAGCGTCGCCCTGCCCACCGCGCTGTTGGCCGTTGGTTTGGCGACGATGTCCTTCGTTCGTCGCCGTCGCTAAGAACTTAGCGTTGGTAAGACCGGCCCTGCTGTTTCACTTCGCAGAGATAAAGGTCGTTGCCATCGGGATCGCCGAAAAAGGCCAGGCGAATGCCGCCCTTCGCGTTGTCCATGATCGGCCCGCGAAACACCACTCCCCGCGATTGGAGCGTGTTCACCACCTGGTCGAGTCCTTGGTTGACCAACAATCCCACGCTGATAGACCCGCTTTTGCCTGGTGTTGGGCTATGTGGACTTGCGGGGTGCAGGCCGATCTGCATGCCGTTACCAGCGTCCACTTGCGCCCAATGGTTGCCGGCGCGGAACTGTAGCTTGAGCCCCAGCGAGTTTGTATAAAACGCCACCGCGCGGTCCATGTCCGAGACGTAGATCGTCGCATTGCCGCCGTGAATCATGGATGAGTGTGCTCCCAATCGTGACTACCCAGGTAGCTTTGTACCACCTGCCCGAATGATTGCAAACGATTGACCGGTCGATCAAGCTTCAGTAGCATGGTACCGGCGTGTTCGGAATAATTGGATTTTGTCCTAAGGAGGAAAACAACGATGGCCCGCACTTGCACACTCAAAGGGAAGCCACTGAATCTGGAGGGTCCGGAACTGAAAGTCGGCGACAAGGCCCCCGACGCCACCTTGAAGAAAAGCCTCGTTGACGGCATCAAGCTCAGCGAGACGCAGGGAAAGACTCGCATCCTCAGCGTTGTGCCGTCGCTGGATACGCCCGTCTGCGCGCAGCAAACGAAGCGATTCAACGAAGAGGCAAGCAAGCTCTCCAACGTTTCATTCTACACCGTCAGTTGCGACCTGCCCACCGCCCAGGCTCGCTTCTGCGGCGCCGAGGGCATTGACCGAGAGCGGCTCGTCGTCCTTAGCGACCACTTCGACGGCAGCTTTGGAAAGGCTTACGGCACGATGATCCGCGACCTGCGCGTCGAATGCCGCGCGGCATTTGTGTTGGACAAAGCTGGGATTATCCAATACGCAGAATACGTTCCCGAAGTCGCCAATCATCCCAATTATGACGCAATCCTCGCTTGCGCGCGGAAATGCGCCGGGTAAGTCGCTTAGGGAATCCGAATGAATTGAATGAAATCGAATGAGAGGAAATGACATGATCAAACTTCGACGCACAAGCGCGATGATCCTCGTAACGGCGCTTTTAGTGATTCTTTTGGGGCAATTGCAAGCCCAGACGACCCAGCAGGGGAAACCGGCGGAAACCGTGAAACCCGTTGCGGAATCTTCCAAGGGAAAGGCGTTACAACTCACTGGATTGACCATGAAAGTACCGGCGGGATGGGACGAGGAGAAAATTGAGCCGACTCCGCTGGGTCCCAAGGCCGTCTTCAAGATTCCCAAGACCGACCCCAACGGGGAGGATGGGACCGTTCGCATCACCCATTTCCCCGACATGAAGGGCAAGGACGAGATCAACATTGACCGCTGGCTCGGACAAGTCACCAAGCCTGATGGTCAACCGATGACGCGCTTAGACGCAAAGATCACAACATTGGAGAGTGCCAGCCTGCGGCTTACGACAGTGGACATGAGCGGTTCGGCCAAGTTGACCATGCGGGATACGGCCAAACCCAATCAGCGGATGATCGCCGCCATTGTGGACCACCCCAAGGGCCCGCACTTTGTGGTCAGCGCCGGCCCCGTCGCGTCCATGGAAAAATGGGCCGCCCAGATCGACGCCTTTCTCAAGAGCGCGAAGGTGGAGTAATTCAGCATTTGGGAACTTGTTTGCCAATGCCTTGCGGGCAATCGGCTACGAAGCTGAAACCGCCGCGTTGACCAACTTCACCGTGATCTTCCCGGATCGACGACCATTTCGCCCGGCGAGACCATTTGGTACTCGGAGTTGAGTTCCTCTTGCGGTTTTTTCTCCGTCGCACGCCCCTGATCGTTGTAGTCGTACGTTCGCACGGACTTTTGCGAAGAGGTCTCGCACGCCGCCGCGCTGATAAGAGCAGCCGCGGCAGTAGATATACAGGCAAACCGTCTAATTGCTGTTCGCATATACAAATGTTCCTTTCGTGCCTCGATTTGAGCTCGTTTGGTCCTGAACTTCGGCTTATCCCCGCCGCTGAATGATTCTCATTTGCTGGTTCACCACGGACCAGACGCTGGCCGCAGGAATCGAAACAGTGACCTTGGCCGTGTCATTGGTAAAAGTCGGCTCGCCGGCCACCGCACCCGACAGCACCGAATCGACCTGGGCGCGAATTTCGTCGTGCTGCGTTACAAAGTCACGCACCTTAGTCCCGGAACTGATTTCCAATCCGTAAATCTGCTCGGCCAGTTTCCGCATGGCGTCCAGAGTCGCGGCGCGGGCGGCTTTGAGCTTGCCCTGGGCCGTGTCGATCGCGGGGTCGGTAGCTTCGCCCGTAGCGTTGATGGTTTGGGTCATCCACACAGGGGCTTCAAAGCCGGCGCTGGAGGCCTGCCTGACCATCTCGGGCCGGGGTACGCCCGAACCCGTCGCCCGGATCATATCTCGTTGCACGGTCTGCTTCACATTGGTGATGTCGGTCGTCGTCACCTTGTTGCCGTGGTAATGTTGGGAGTGCAATTCCTTGATCTTGGTGATGACCTTCTCGACGGGCACCTCCATCGTGACTTCGACGATTAGTTCATCCTGATGCAGATAAGGACTTCCCACTTGAGAGGCGCCGACGACGATCCCTTCGGCCTGGGTTCGAATCTCGTCCGACTCGGTGATGAAGTCGCGCACCAGCGTATCCGATGTCAACCGCAATCCTTTGACTTCTTCCAGCAACTTCCGCATCGCGTCCATCCGCGCCGAACGCTCGGCGAGGAGTCTCCCCTGGGGCCCCACTGCTTTCCAAATCGGCGGGATGGTCATAGTAGGCACATAACCATTAGGTAATGGAGTGATGGCGTCCTCGATGCCGGGCGGTAGATCGGGCGGCAAATCAGGGCGCGGAGCGCCAGATCCAGTTGCCTTGATCACGTCGGTCTTGATTTCTTCCTTGATGTGCTCGATATCCGTGGTCTTGACGACATTGCCCTTATAATGCGCCGCGTGCAATTCCTTGATCGTGGTCACCAGCTTGGCCACCGTCACCTCGCCGTCCACTTCGCACGTGCCGTCGTCATAATACCGCGGCTGGCCGAGTCGGATCCCCTTGATGAGAGTATCGATTCCAGAGCGGATTTGATCGCTCTCCGTGACAAAATCGCGCACGTAGGTGTCCGAAGTGAGCTTCACGCCGTAGACGCACTCGGCGAGCTTGCGATAGCAGTCGGCCTCGGCGGCCCGCTTGGCCAGCAACTTGTTCTGAGCATCGGACGCGAGATTCTGCCCAGATGCGGCGCCGACCATCCCGAACGTCAATACCCCGGCCAACGCCAATCCAACATTACGTCTCATCAGGTTTCAACTCCTTAAGCATTACCGTAATAGGTGGTTAATCCCACGGCCTCAGCCGTCCGCGGACGCGAATCACGCCTGGATTCGACTTTCTCGCCATTGCCATTTAGGCAAGCCACCCTGTGCTCCGTTCGCGGAGCCTGTAACATTGTGACAACCCAACCCTGAAAAGGTTGGAACGAATTATCGCCCGTAAAGGGACGCATTGATATGCCCAATCCCTGCAAATCCTTCGAAATCCTACTTCCGGATTCGACTTCCATAGGTTTTCATGCGATCCCGCGCCTCGGCGTAAATTCGATTGTTCTCGCCCGCGCAGGCCATGTTGTAGTATTTAAGCCCGGATTCGAATTGACCGGTCGCTTCACAGGCCACCCCCGCACCAAAGGCCGCACGATGGTCGTTGGAATTATCCGCTATGGCCGCCTGAAACGCCGAAATAGCCTCGCGGTACGCCTCGGCCCGCAGAAGCCTCACTCCGTTGGCAGAGTTCTTTTTACCACTGGACTCCACCTCGGCCTCCACATCGATTCGACAGGGCATTAACATGCTGACGAACTCCCTTGCCCCGCGCTCCACCAACGAGCCGATGATCTGATCCTGGGGGGTCAGTTCCGCCTCGGTCTTGCTGGAACCAAAAATGGGACTGGCCTTGGTTCGGTCCGTGGCGCGATACGTCTTGGGGCTGAAGTGTTCCCACACTCGGCCATTAGCGGAGTCAACCAGCTTGAATTCCGTCTGCACGGTCATGTTCCGCGTGACCGTTTCAACTTCCTGGGTCTCTGGACTCACATAGCCCCCACCCGTGTGATGGCCGCCGAACCCGGCAATATCAAACCCGGAAAGCGTCCGTTGCCTTCCGACGTGCTTTTCAACTTTGACGTTGATGTTGCTCAGCAGATAGCCATCGGCGCCGATGAGTTCTCCTCCCTTGCCGCCTTTCCTGGTGGACATTCCCGCCGCGGCCAAATCCGCTTCGTCGAACACCGCTCTGGTATCCCTCCGCTCCGTCACCGTCACGTCCGTCCCGAAACGAGCTCGTGACTCATTGATCAGCGATGCGATCACGGTGGTGGAAAGCTCGGACCATTTCGGATCGGTGGTTTCTCCCACCTTCGCGGGCATGATGGCGATGTTCTTCATTCCGGGTGGGAGTCCCTTTTCTTTCTCCACCACGTAGCTGAAGTTGACTGAAGCCGTCTCCTTGGACGCACATCCGGTCAATACCGTCAATGAAACCATCACCGCTGAAAGTCCGATAGCACTGATACGTCCTAGCATCAATAGAATCTCCTGATTGCGAAGAAACTGTAATTCCAAACGCCCGAATGCCGGCAAAGAGCCGACCCCCTTGTGGCTTCATCAGACGAACATAGAAGAACCATAGTGGATAAACTTGTCAAGCTATCATCGGCTTGGTTGACACTTTTCCCAAGCCGTTTCTACAATGCCCGTTGAGGCGCCCTTTGTGAATTCACGCAATAAAACCCATCAGGTGCTCGTCGGCGGGGTTCCCATCGGCGGCGACGCCCCCATTGCAATTCAGTCCATGACCAGCACATACACATACGACGTGGATGCCACCGTTGGGCAGATCCGCCGACTCGCCGAGGCAGGGTGTGACATTGTAAGAGTGGCCGTCCCCGATAAGCGCGACACCGACGCCCTCCCGGCCATCCTTGACCAATCCCCCGTACCTATCGTCGCGGACGTACATTTTCACTTTCAGCGGGCGTTGGAGGCCGTCGAAGCGGGCGTCCACAAGATCCGCCTCAATCCCGGCAATATCAAAGACCGCAAGCAGGTCGATCGCGTGATTGCCGCCTGTCGTGAGCGGCGAATCCCGATCCGCGTCGGCGTTAACGAAGGCAGCGTCGTGGAGCGAAAGGACAAGGGCGTTCGCACGGCCCAGATGGGGAGTCTGGCCGCCGATAGGCGATCAACCTTGATCCGCCTGATGGTTGAAACTCTGGAAGATTACATGCGCATCTTCGATGAGAACGACTTTCATGACGTGGTGCTCAGCGCCAAGAGCATCGACGCGGGAATGGTCATCGATGCCTATCGCGCGGTGAGTGAACGGTTCGATCTGCCGTTGCACCTGGGTGTGACTCACGCCGGGCCGCCGGAGACGGGGCGCATCCGCTCCATCGCCGCTCTCGGCTCGCTGCTCTCGATGGGGATTGGTGACACGATCCGCATCTCCTACGCCGCGGACCCGATCCATGAAGTGGAGGACGCCAAGGAACTATTGTGCTCGCTCGGCATGCGCAGTCGCGTCGAACCGGAGTTGATTGCCTGCCCCACCTGCGGAAGGATCGAGATCGACCTCATCAAGCTCGTGGCCGAGGTACGGCAGAAGTTGGCGGGAATCAAGACTCCGGTAAAAGTTGCGGTCATGGGTTGCGTGGTCAACGGCCCCGGCGAGGCCGAGGGGGCGGACGTCGCCGTCTTCGCCGGTAAAGGCCGCGGAATCATTTACGTCCAGGGCGAAAAAAAACGCACGGTGAGTGAAGCAGAGATGCTCGAAGCGCTTTACGAAGAGGCCGCCGCCTTCGCCGCCCGCGTCGAACGCGGCGAGGCCGAACTGAGCAATACCCGCGTCACCATCGCCCCGCCCGACCCATTGCCCAGGAAGGATGGGACGGTTCCGCTGGTTGTTGTAAGGGCGATCCGATAATTGTATTCAGGAGGGCGCACCGATACTGTATGGGGACAGAACCCCAGATGAGACAAGCTATGGCAGCACGAGATCAAGCACCGAAACACCAAATCACTGAGATCGCAGTGTCGGGATACAAATCGATACGCGAGAATCAATCCATCGAAGTCAGACCACTCACACTTCTCTGCGGCGCGAATAGTTCAGGGAAGTCAAGCATCATCCAGCCCCTGCTGCTCCTGAAACAGACGCTCGAGGCGAGCTTCGACCCGGGCGCGCTCCTGCTCGACGGGCCCAATGTGCGCTTTACCCGAGCGGATCAGCTCTTCGCAAGAACGAAACAAGGTCAGGAGGCGCGGAAGTTTACTGTGGCGGTAAGGCAGGGCGATGGGTTGTTCGTGCGATTGACTTTCGAGCCCGGAGTGGTCGTTCCCGTGGACATCGTTGAAGTGTACTCGGAGAAGCCTCCCGATGAAGGGTTTGCGCTGCGCAGAGAAACGCCGGGAGCGCAGATTTTGACCACCTTCTCAAAAGAAATCTTGAAACTCATGCGCGCCCTAAAGAACTTTTCGAAGGACCCCAAAGTGGCTGTCGAGCGGAACCGGTGTTTTCTTCGCGCGACGTTTCCGGAATCCATGTTTGGTTTTGAATTCTCGCCAGGCGATGCGATAATTCCCGGAATCCAATCCCTTATCCACCTACCTGGATTAAGGGGCAACCCGCAGAGAACCTACCCGGTTACGGCCGTCGCAGGTACTTTTCCCGGTACGTTCGAGCGGTATGTCGCAAGCGTCGTCGCCCAATGGGAGGAATCTGGCGCGCAGAACAACCTGTCGAGGGTTGGTGACGGTCTCCAACGACTCGGACTCAGTTGGAAGGTCACTCACAAACGCGTGAGCGACACCGAGGTTGAACTCGTAGTCGGTCGGCTACCAAGGTCTATGCGAGGCGGAGCGTACGACACGGTCAGCATCGCAGACGTGGGATTCGGAGTGTCTCAGGTCCTTCCGGTCTTGGTCGCACTTCGCGCGGCTCGCGAGAATCAGATTGTTCACATTGAACAACCGGAGCTCCACCTGCACCCTCGCGCACAAGTCGCTCTAGCCGAGATTCTTTGCGACGCGGCCAAGCGTGGAGTTCGCGTGATTGCGGAAACCCATAGCATCTCCCTGCTGGCGGGAGTACGATCCCTGGTCGCGCGCGAGCTGGTTGCACCAGAACTCATTAAGCTACATTGGTTCCAGCGAGACGAGTCTGGCGCCACTCAGGTCATCAGTGCAGATCTTGACAAAGATGGCGCATTCGGCGACTGGCCAGAGGACTTCGCCGAGGTTGAGCTCCAAACTGAGAGCGAATACCTGGATGCGGTCGAGAGGCGAAGTGCGAGAGAGCAAACGGCCCGGTAAGGTCCCTAGCCGAACTTTGGTAATCGACGCTTCGGTCGCACGCGCCGCAGGTGGGCCCAGCGCTACGCATCCAACTGCAAAGTCGTGCCGCGATTTCCTAATGGCGATGCTGGACATTTGCCATCGTGTCGTACGCACCGATGCGATCGGTGAAGAATGGAAGAGGCATAGGTCCAAGTTCTTTCGCGGCTGGCTCGTGAACATGTACGGGAGAAAGAAAGTCGACTGGATTCAATCCCCTGAACTTGGATTGCAAACGAAGCTTTCGAATGCATTTGCGAATCCTCTGGATCGGGCGACAGCCATGAAGGATGTGCATCTCCTTGATGCAGCGATTGCGACTCGGAGTCCGATCGTTTCCCACGATGATACATCGAGGTTGTTGTTCGCATCGGCCTGCACAAAGGTACCGGAGCTTCAAGGGATCGTCTGGATCGACCCTTGCGCCATGCAGGACGCGGGCTTGGAATGGCTTGAACGGGGAGCGCCAGACGAAAAGCCTGGGATGCTCGGAGCAGGAAGTGAAACAAGCTAGCCCATGTTCAGTCACGAGTTTTTTCGAAAACGACGGACGAAGCGACCAGATACGCACCGTCAGCTAAGCCGAAATACTCGACGTTCTCTACGAAAGAGGCCGTCGCTTTCGCAGCCCGCGTCGAACACAGGCAGGCCTAACTGAGCACCAACCGTGTGAACTTCGCCCAGCCTGACCCTACTTTGCGACTTCTTAACCGCCGCCTCGATTACGCCTCTGCGCTTAATGGCAACTTTTTCAGGGACGACCACTTTCCAACGCGAAACCGTTTGCTAGAATACGCTGACGGCGTCGGATCGTGCGGCTGACGACTAGGAGTAGACGGTGAAACCGGACAAGATTGCAGTAATTGCGTTCGCCCTGGCGACTGGAGCATGTGGGTTGGTGTGGTACTTCCTGCCGTCCCTGCAGGCAGCGCAACGTAGGGCCGATGCCGAAGCGTCGTTGCACCTCGAACGGGCGCGAAGATTGCTGCATCAATACAGCTCCAACGTCGCTTACCAGGGGCTGTTGCTCGACCAACTGCGCGAAGTTGATGTCGATGTGGACATTTCCGATCCCGCGGCCCTCGTCGAGAATGCTGGCGACGATTACCAGGAACGACATGCCGACCTGTGGATGGCCTTCGAACCGCGCGATTGGGACCAGGATCCGCCGCGAGCGGTCAAGCCGAGCTATGGAAATGTCGCCGGGCAGATTCGGGATGGGATCAAGGGCCGTGCCGTCCTTGTCGCCGAAAACGGCAAGTTGCTGAAAGATGCGCTGGAAGAAATTGAAAAATCGGATTCGGCTACGTCAGGCGGCGCGTCGGCGAGTACTCATTTCGAGGCTATGCGACTCAAGGGGGTCGTTCAATACCATCGCGGTCTGGCGGAGCGACTCCGCGCGAATCTCAAGCGGGCGGAGGCCGACGGCTATCGGCGTCGTCTGGTCGAGCTGGCCAATCAGGGTGTCGCATGGGATACCTCCAAGACGCTCGTCGGCGACAGCGGCATTGAAGATCAAATCCGCGGAGTCAAGGAGCAGGCCGCGCAGGCTGAGGCCGAATTGAACGGCGACCGCAAGGCCCTCGCGGCACTCGATGCCACAATCAGCGATCTCGAAAAAAGCCTCAACGCCGCTCAGTCGCGTGCCGACCAGGCCCGTGCGGCCATGGAAAAACTGGAGCGCGAGGGCGTGGATTTTTCCGACCCTCGTGGCGCGGAAATTTTCGCCGAGCGCTTGACCGCTCAGGATTCGGCCTACCGCGAAGCCCTTCGCGAGGTGCAATCGCTGGAAGCAGGTCGATTACCGAAAGCGGACATCGACGCCAGCGGTGATTTCCTCAAGGGTCGCTACCTCGAAAATGGATCCGCCGCAAACCTGACCGTCGAACATGGGCTGGCGCATTACCGGAACGAACGGATCGTGCTAGGAGCCCGGGTGGAGGGTGAACAGACAGGATTGGCCGACGCTCTCTCGGACCTTTCACGGCTGGAAGGAATGCGAGCCGCTAGCCTGGCCGCACAGACTGATGCCACGAATCGCATTGCTGAAGCCGGCCCGCTGGCCGCCGAGGCCTATGAGCAGTTGAATCGTGTCGAATCCGAGGCGCAGGCAATCGAGGATGCCGCCCTCAAGATGCTGGACCAATCGGTCAGCGCGTCGCAACAGGCGGCGGGCGCCGTCGAGGAGTGGATGAGTCAGGCTCGCGATCGAACGCAATCTCTTTCGCCGGAGGCCGCCGATTTCTCGGCATTCAAGGCCCGCGAAAATGACGATTGGATCGGTGGTCACATCGCAGTCCAGTCCGCCGACGCGCGTCTTGCCAAAGCATGGATTTATTACGATCGGTTTGTTTCGGCTTCTCAAAACGCGGACATTCTTTCGCTCTTAACTCAAACTTTTGGGTTCAGGGAGGCCGACCCTGAAAACGAACGCACAAAGGCCGAGGCGGCTCGTCAGGCCGGCATCGATGAAATAACCAAGGCGATGGACGTGTTGACGAAAGCCCATCCGAAGACGGAAAAACATTGGACCGTCGTCGCCCAGGCCGCCGGGACGACCTACCTGCTTGCCCTGTTCGGCCAGAACGATTACCTCAGTGATGCCATTGAGGGATACCGTAATGCTCTTAAGGGCCGTGAAGCAGAAAAATTCACCGAAGTCCTTGAGACCCGCCTGAAACGCCTGGAATCACGCTGACGTTTGGCACAACATCCCTGGCTGTATGGCCCTTAGCTAGATCGAATAGGCCGAACATGTGTACCGGTCCCGACGCGTACTCACCCTCTCTCATTTAGGGAAACTGGTAAATCGAGTTACGCGGCGATCCTGAGTAAGCTTTCGTCAAAGCGTGCAGACACAGGGGCTGAATTCCATGCTTCGAAGCTCCGTCGGTCGATCCGCCATGAAATGATCGTTGCCTGCGATCACCTGCGGACGCGGATGGGAAGAATGACCATCGTCTTGTCATGCCAATGTAGGCGCTTCTGGATGGTGAACGCCGTTTGATTGTGAAGTATGCGTTGATACCATTGTTCCCTCTGAAAGACGAGCTGTCCCGCGACAAAGACGCAATGTGAGAATTCTCTGCCCACGCCAAGACAAACCTTCACGGCTTCCTCGACAACGTCCGTGCCGATGGCGGAGCGGTGCGCGGCTTGAAAACCCAGGCGGTTAGCCAATTGGACATACCGCTCCAATTCCTTTTCCGTATGAAGCCGCAGGGCATCGAGCTCATCACGCCCCTTGAAGACACCCGAATCGATCACGCCCACGGACACAAACACCAGGTTCTTGAACTGATCGCGAAAGCTGCGCTGGATGTGTAAGACCGTGTGGATGCCCACGCCGCTGTATCCGCCGACAAGAACCACCGCCGTCCGCTGGGTTGGATCGGGATTCGCGGCGACAAAACTCGGTGGTTTCATTTCGCGCTCTATCGGGGCGAAATCCAGATCGAGACGGGCGAGGTGACGCATCACTTCTCGGTAATGTGCGCGAATGATGAAACAGAGAAATACGAAAGTCCCTGTAACGAACAATGTGATCCATCCGCCTTCGAGGAACTTCTCGAATACCGTGACGATCAGAATGGTAAGACACATTGTCAATCCTGCCACGTGGATGGAGATCTTCTTTTTCCAGTCCGGCTTGTCTTTGCGGTGTCTGAAGTAGAAATGGCACATGGCCGTTTCAGTCATGGAAAAAGTAATGAAGACATTGATGCTGTACATGACCACGATTTTTCGCACGTCGCCGTGGGTATAGAAGAGGGCGGCGAGGGCCGTAAGACCCATGAGCAGTATGCCGTTCTGGGTGGTCAGTCGATCAGATAAGGCCGCAAACCTGCGAGGGACCCATGAGTCGATGGCCATGTTTGCCAGAACGCGCGGACCGTCGACGAACCCCGCCTGCGCCGCAACGACGAGCAGCGCTCCCTCGGAGATCATCGTGAGGACGACAAATGTTGTCCCTAGCGGCACGGTTTCTACAAACCGTTCGGCGAGAACAGCGTTCAAGGTCTTGCCTTCCACCGCCCGCAGGTCCCAAAGCAAGTAGCAAAGCAAGAGTCCCGACGCGGTAAACGCCAACGACGTAGCCATATAGAACATCGTTCGCTTTCCGGTCTTTACGTGCGGTTCTCTCATGATCGCCAGGCCATTGGATACGGCTTCGATTCCCGTGTAGGTGCCGCCTCCCAACGAATAAGCGTGAACGAATAGCAGCAGCAATCCTCCGACGCCGAGCGTTGTCAGGCCTTTCGAGAAGCCGCTCCATGAATTCTGCAGCGTATCGGGGACTTGAGGTGCGTGAGAAATGACTCCGATTCCGATCAGGATTGCGTGGGTCAGCACGAATAAAAAAAAGATCGGGGTCAGCGTCAGGACTGATTCCCTCACTCCGCGAAAATTGAGAACGATCATGGACAGGACGATCGCCGCCTCGGCAGTCAGCTTGTAGGCGTGCCAACCCAGGGGAAGGAAGCTGAACAATGCGTCACCGGCCGCGGCGATGGAAATGGTAATCGTCAGTACATAGTCCACGAGCAGCGCACTTCCGGACACCACGCCCGCGCGCTCCCCGAGCAGTTTCGTGGCCACGACGTACCCGCCGCCTCCGTGGGGGAAATGCTCAATAACCCGACTATAGGCAATGGCGATAATGCAGACGGTCAGGGCCATCACAAGAGCCAAGGCGAGAGCCAGGTACGTGTGCTCGCCCAGCGTCCTGAAGGCTTCTTCCGGCCCATAACAAGAGGACGAAAGTCCGTCGGCTCCCAATCCGACCCAAGCAAGTAAGGGAATCAAGGACAAGCGATGAAACAGGGAACGGTCTGAAAGGTCTCGCGGCTTCCCTACAAGCCAGCGCCGAAAACGCGAGTGGTTCGTTGAATGAGCTTCAGGTATGGGGTCAGGTGAAGGCGCAGTGGGCTGATCCAAGCCCGCCATTTGTAAACCTCCCAAGGGCCACGAGAGGGATTACTCTCGGTTGCAGCCGGGAGGTCTCCTCTTCGACGCCTACGAGGTTAGCTGACGGGCTTGGGCCGAAGATGTTGCCCTATGCCTTGCGGCAATTCGCCCCAACAATCGGGTCCCCCGTTCCCACCGAAGCGGGATTCGGCGATTACCAACACTAATCATCGTAGCAGAAGGCCGAGTAGGTTCAACGTGATAGGCGTTTCCAGGCGGATTTTGAATCCGTTGTGTAATCAGGGGCTTTCCAAAGAGAAACCAATGCACTTAAAGTACGAATATATGTTTTGTTTTAATGCGACGGATACGTCCTCAGTCTTAGCCGCATTCATGCATGGACGAAGGGGGCTGAGTGTTGACCTTGGCGGTGGCCAGGGCGATAATGTAGGTGGAACATGCGGGTAACCCTCGTGTTTACCGCGTGTTAGATAGAGCGATTGTGAGCCGACTGCGGAAGGCTCGTTAGACCTGCCGTATTGTGCTCGCCAAGGCGCCGACCCAGGGGGAAGGTGCTGTATGCACGGCGCAACGCCGTGTAGGAAAAAGTGAAAGATGCCGTCCGGCTGCGGAAGCGACGCGGGAGATTTGCGACGTTCAAACGCTCCGAGGATAGACCCGCCGTTGTACGACGGGTGATCGCTCGAACCGGACCGTCGGACCGACCTATGGCGAAGTTCTTTAACAGTGATATGGCGGAGTTGGCTCACCAGCTGACACTCTCTCCGCGCCGATTGCGGATGGACCAGATTCATGGCATCGACCGACTCCTCGGATTGGTTGAGGCCGATCGGTCCTACCCATTCGAGTTCGTCTGCTTCCATATCACCAAGTACCGAAAGCGCGGGGCATCGACGGGGTATTCGATACCCGGCAAGGCCCTCGTCAACGACCTGGTGACGCTCGCGGAGGTCCTGAGCAGAAAAGCCAATCTCGCCACCACGGAATTGGGCGAGCCGTTCGACACCCATGAGGAACTTGCCAGGGAGTTGCAGGTCAGCACCAAGACCGTCCGCCGTTGGCGCAATCGCGGGCTGATGGGATTGCGCGTTACGTTTGAAGACGGTGTCAACCGATTGGCATTTTGCCGCAGCACCATAGACCGCTTCGTGAAGCAACATCGGGCGCTGGTGTCGAAGGGCGCGGCGTTCACGCAGCTATCCGAGGCGGAAAAGAAGCGGATCGTGGGGATCGCACGCGACTTGGTAACGCGGCATCCATTGAAGCTGCACGCCGCGGCCAAGGTCATCTCCGAGCAGACCGGGCGAGCGGTCGAGACCGTCCGCTACACTCTCCGCCGATTCGACGAGGCCAACAAGGCGACCGCGCTCTTCACCAATCGGGGTGAACCGGTTCGTTGTGAGCGCCACGAGGCAATCTGGAAATGCCGCCAGGCGGGCGATTCTTTGGAGTCCATCGCCGCCGCGTTTGAATGCCCGATTCCGGAGATCGAGGCGGTCCTCCGTCAGGTGCAGGTCGAGCAATGGAGGCAATCGCCACTGGAGTGGATTCACAACGAGATTTTCGACGCTCCAACGGCGGATGCGATGATTCTGGAAGCCCCGGAGCCGGCCGCGACGACGGTCTGTGCGCTGCGGATTCCGAGCGACCTCCCGCCTTACCTTCGATCGCTGTACCTCACCCCGCTGCTAACCCGCGAACAAGAGCAGGACCTCTTCCGGCGCTACAATTATTTGAAATTCAAGGCCGCAAAGTCACTGAAGGGCGTCAATGCCTCGACGATCTCGGCCGAGCAATTTGCGGCAATTTCCGATTTGAGATCGAGGGTGGAGGACGTACGCCAGCGGATCACGCGGGCCAACCTGCGGCTGGTGGTGAGCATCGCCAAGAAACACGCCGGGCGGTCTTCCAATTTCTTCGAAGTGGTGAGCGACGGAAACATGTCCCTGCTGCGGGCGGTGGAGAAGTTCGACTACGCTCGCGGCAACAAGTTCAGCACCTACGCGACATGGGCGGTCATGAAGAACTACGCCCGATCGATCCCCGAGCAGCACTACCACAACGTCCGATGGATCACCGGCCAGGAAACGGTGCTCGAAACCGCGCCCGAACGGTCCGCCGATCAAGTCTTCGCAGGGGACAGCGAACGGGTAAAAGAGCTCATCGCCGTCGGGATGCGCGAGCTGACCGAACGGGAGCGCGAAGTGGTGAGCCATCACTTCGGCTTGGTCAACCCCGATGCGTCGCTGACCCTTGAGCAACTGGGCCGGCGGTTCGGGGTAACCAAGGAACGCGTACGGCAAATCGAACAACGGGCGTTGGCCCGCCTGCGCGAAATCCTCGCCCCCTCACTCCGAGACGCTATTGCCTGAGTTTGATGGCGGTTTGACCTTCTCTCGCCGAGCCGGGACAAGCGTCACGGACAAATCGGATCGGAAATGTTCCGCGCGTCCTGGCCGACCCTGCCACGAACCAGACCCAAGTCGGTGGCGTTGATATTGCCGCTGTTGTTAACATCCGCACGGACCTCATTCAGCGTCGCCGGATTGATCGGATTGATTCCCACGAGGTTTCGCACGCCTCCGAGGTCGGTGGCGTTGACGCGGCGGTCGCCGCCTCCCGCGGCGTCGCCCTGGAGCGCCGTCAGGATTCTCGATAGGCCGCCCGTACCGGCCTGGATCGATACGCCGACCGCGCTATGGATGTCCGTGCTGATCTCGATTCGGTAGCGAGCGTAGTTCGGCAACGCGGGCTCGAAGTTGATCTCCATCTTGGTGTCGAGCGCCGTTGGTACCACCGAGATGGCGACACCCGTCAGATCCACCGGCAAATCGTCAATGTCATTTCCGCAAATCGTCACGTTCTCAGGAACGGCCGTCGCGGGATCGATCGCCCCATCGAACGAAACGACAATCTTCCTGATCCCGCTCCGCGGTTCCGAGAACATTCCGTCGTCGGAAATGACCAGGGGAACGGGTTCGGTGAAGTTTGGTGCATGGGTCAGCACCGATTCCCACTTCACCACCGTAACCGGGGTCGGCGGCGGACCGCCGACGCATACCCCGCCCGAACAAGTGTCGTTCGTTGTCTTGGGGTTTCCGTCGTCACACGGAGCGGTATTGTTGGGGTTCATGCATCCCAACGCCGGAGCGCAGGAGTCGTCCGTGCAGATGTTGTCGTCGTCGCAATCCCGGTCCGTATACGTACAGACCGCTTCTATGCACATATCGGTCTCGGTGCACACGTTACCGTCGTCACACTGGGAATTGTTATTGCAGGGGCAGGGGTGTGGTACGCATTTGATGCCGTCACCCTTATACACCCCGTGGACGCGGTCGCAGGTAAATTGGGTTTCGGAGTCGCACCCAACACCAATGCAACATGCCCCGACAACGCACAGATTGGGCACGCATTCCACATCGAAATCCTGAAAATCACCCCCTTCGACGAGGCAACTGGCAGGTGTTCGCATTTCGCAGCCGCCCGGCAGGCAACAGGCGCCGGCGGGACATGTGTCGACTTGGCATTGCACGCCGACGCCCCTGAAGATTGGGGGGGCGAGGGGATTAGGGGTGGGCAGGTTATCACATTGCGCTTGGCTGATGTACAGGCACGTTCCGGAGATCGCGCAGCACGCCCCGCGATCATCTTCGCAGGGCGGGGCGGGAGGATCGCAAATGGCGCCGTCGCCTTCATAATCGCCCCCGCGAGCCGCACATTCCGCGGGCGTCAAGTCGTCGAAACATTCGCCGTCGGGGCGACAGCAGGAGCCGAAGCCGGGACAGACCAATTCAGGGTCCGTGCAATCGGTGCCGTTTCCCTGGTAGAACCCGTTGGCCGATGCGCATTGCGCAACGGTCTGGACTGTGCACGCGCCTTCCGCCGGTTGGCAGCATGCGCCGGTGGGAATGGAACCCGAGCAGATGTTCGCCGGGCAGGTCGTCTCGGTACTGCTCGAATCTCCACCCAGGGCCGTACAGCCGGTATTGGTCAAAAGCTTGCACGTGCCGTCGGTAAAGCAGCATCTCTCTAGACTGGCGGCACAGAGGTTGCCCGGTGCACTATCTTCGCACTTTTGACCGGCATTGAACACACCGGCCATCCACCCAGCCGTGCATTGGGATGACGTCATATTGACGCAGGTGCCGTCGGGCAGGCAACAGGCGTTGTACGTCGTGCCCATGGGGTTGCAATCGGCGGGGCATGTCGTTCGATCGCCTCGATAGGCGGCGGAAGGAAAACCAAGCGGGTCATAAACGCAATCACTTCGACGGGACACGATCTCGCAGAAATCAAGGTTGTCGATATCGAATCCTCGACAGCACGCTCCGCCGCACTGGTTGGCTGGAGGCAGGGTCAGACAGGTCGTCCCCTCGCCCTTGAAGACGTTGGGAGCTACGCAATTGGCTCTCGTCCGATTCAGGCAAGCGCCCGTGACGCAACAGGCACCCTGGCACATGTTAGGAGTACAGCTTGTGGCATCGCCAAGATAGACGCCGGGAGTCAGCGGATCGGGCGGATGTTCGCATTGCTCTTTGCATTCAATGGTACACGTTGTTCCACGACAGCAGGCGCCGGTAATCGGGGGGCAAAGAATCGCCCAATCGGCGGGATCGGGACAGGAAACCTCAGCCCAAAAATTCACGCCGCCCGCCGACGAGAGACAGCTTTCCTCCGTGTAGCCGCCGAGGCACTCTCCGCATCGCGTGCAACATGCGCCGAAGACGCAAGGGGTCTCGTAGCACCGGGAGTACTCGCTGTGGAAGAAACTTCCGGAACCGGTGCAGGAGGTCTCCAATACCTCAGCGCATCCGCCATTGGAACAGCAGGCGCCGGGTTCAGGCTTGAAACAAAGCTGCATGGAGTAAACGCCGTTGACGAAAATCGTAAACTCCGGCAGGATGTCGGGAACGAGAGGAGCGGGCGGGGGCGGGAGACTATTCAGTGCCGACGACCCAAGAACCTGTCCGGCGCGAAAATCAATGGGATAAAGCTCCGAGTCGCGCCCATAGGTGACGGACTTCGAGCCCCAGGCAAAGGCGATGGAGTAGTCGTACCCCGCTTCAAGGAGGATTTCCGGCATGGGTGGGTTGGCGTTCGCGGTCGTATAGAAGACGGGAAGCCCGGTCCCCGCGGCATTGGGAATGATGATGTCCGAGGTCCCCTCGGGGTAGCGCAGGTAGTCGCCGCTGGCGTCCTTTCGATGGATGGCGACGTGGAGTTCGGCGCTGTCATTCAAGTCCAGTCGAAGTTCCATCTTGATTTCTTTGAGCGTGGCGTTGAACTCGAGACGGTAGACATTGCCGCGGTAGCGATTGGTGCCGGTAAACGGGCTGCCGAAGCTCCCGAAGGTATCGCAGCCGTTGGCCGCCACGGCGGCGATGTGACTCTCGTACGAGAATTCGGCTTCGTCGCCGGCGTCGGGATCATATGGCTGCGCCATTGCCGATCCGAGCGGCGCCGTTAGCCCTATCCATACCGCGAGAAAGCACCGTTTCCGTTGCAAGATCATCATCGACTCCATGAGGTTTTGCATTGGGAAAGGGCTGACGCGGACTGGCTGATCGCAGCTAGGATGCCCGGTTCGACGGCGGCGATCCCGGCGGCACTGCGTCCATTCCCTCTCCTGACCACTCGTCCATTATAGCCGCAGGCCGTTCCGAAACCAACGCCGTCGCGCTGGTTGTTTTACCGGACCAATAAGCTGTGGCTCAGCCGCCCTCAGCTGGGTACACACAGCCGGGGGCGGCTGTGCTACACTTAGTCGTTGCGCACATCGGTGTACCGTGTGAGCGTACGTCCGCCGATCCGCGTGGGGACCGGTTCGCCCAAAAGCGTCGGTAATCGGTCGATGGTTTCCTGGAAGCGCAAGGCCCGCGAATCGGCGTCCCTCGCGCGAAGCTCGGTCAGCGTCGGCGGATTGCTCGGATCGGGATCGATGATCGTCGGGTCATCCTCGCCGCGAAGGACTCCGTAAACGGTGAAGACCTGGGAGCGGACGGTCACCCAATCGCCCAGGGCCACCAGGCCGGCCACGGCGTCAACGTAGTTCTGCAGGCGGACGCACTGTGAGTTCCTGCAAACCTCCCCGCCGGTGCAATCCGTGTCGACCATACAATCAATACGAGAGCTCACGCCGATGACGCCGGAGTCGATTCGGTAGAACGGACTGGCTGCGCCAAAATGGCGGACGTTGGCCAGCTCGCCGACGGACATGAATCCCGTGCCGCGCCGGGATAGCGGACTCGTCGGGTTAGCCGGATTTGACGGGTCCGCGTCCCACCCACGAGCGTACGGCGGCGGCGTTGGTCCGGTATACCCGGGCGCGGGCGAGCCGTCGTAGTAGTTGCCCGTTCCTAAAATCGGTCGAAGATCGCGGTAGGCGACGATGGACTCGGCGAGTCCAGGCCCGATGACGTCGGCGTGGTTGTCTGGAACGGAAAGCCCAAGCGTTGTGCGAATTCTGTCCTTGAAGGCGACGGGGATTTTCTGCATGGGGACGAAGGGCAGTCCGGCGAGGACTTTCCACGGCGCGGCGTTGAGGTTGATCCGGCCATGAACGCGCAGTCCGTCGAGGTCCACGCGGGGCAGCGAATCGGGGAGCGCGATCCTGTCCTTGTCCGCGACGAAGTAGGGGCCGGCGTTGCTCAGCGGCAGAGCGGTGAAATAGTCGAACACCAGTTGGCCCCAGGGGAGCGTGTCCAGGTTGCCGGGTGCGCCCAACTGCGTCGCGGACGGGGCCAGGTGGTGAGCGGAATACCAATTGTTGTCGGTCCCAAGCGTCGGCGTATCGAATACGGGCATTCGGCCGTTGTCGATCTGCTGCTCCGTCGCAATCGTGGCGAGTTCCACACCGCTCACGGGATTTTTGATCTTCGTCTCGCCGATCAATTGGGTGGTAAAGGCCAGGTTCTTGACCATCGGCTCGCCCGCCTTTGGAAACGCCCGATTCGCGTGCCGCATCAGCATTAGCAACGAGCCGGTGGTGGGGAACGAGACGGCGCCGTTCGATCGACTGAAGATGCCCAGATTGGCGAAATTCACTTCCACGGGATGCGGCGGATTGACGGGCAAGAATCCATTCCAATCGCCGAGTGTCGTGGCATCAGATTCGCCGACACCAGGCAGGGTTGCGTTGACTGGAATCGTAGCTGTCCACACGGAAGTGAGATTCGTAGGAGTCGGCGGTCTTACAAATCGCTCGATAGAAAAGAGTGCCGGGTAAACGCCGCCCGCACCAGGCGGGAGGTCGACTCCCAGATTAAATCCGTTCATTACAAATTGGTCAACGACGATCTCGGTTAGATTACCAGCATAATCGTGTTGACGGACGAGATACAGCGTCCAGTCTTTCTTGAACATAAGGGTTGCACCAATAGGGATCGGTACAACCGTTCCAGCATCCTTGTCACCGATCATTGCATTCAGGTCGCTGTCAGTCGGATCGAAGACGAAGGCGATAAACGGTCTACTGCTCGTAATTGACCCATTGAGAGGAATGGGTGCCGGAGCGGGACCGGACGGTGGAATCTGATAGAGGAAATAGCCGCTGGTTCCTAGGTCGATGTCGTTCGCATGGGGATTGAACAACTCTACAGCCCATGACGCGACTTCACCAGCGCCGTCTGTGTTCGTCACGACCTCAGTGATGTAGGGCTGCCGTTCCAGGCCATAGACATACTGGGGCTTGAAGGGCAGGAGGGGATCGAAATCGAATTCCCTTCCCGCGACCTTCGATGGCGGTTGGCAAGAGTTGGCCCCTCCGCCCGGTCCGCAGGCAGCATCGTTTCCGCAGGCGCGTCCGGTATTCGCGCCCTTTACACACATGCCTCGCGGCGGAGAGCATACGCCGCCCGTTAAGCAGTCCCAATCCATGTCACATGCCTGGCCGGTGTTCGGTCCCGTGATGCACATACCCTTTTCCAGGTCCAATGACCGTAGAGCAATGCGCGTCGGATTGTCGTCCGCGTCGGCGTAGTCGATGAAATTGGCGGTCAGGGCCGCGGCCGTACGGGAAATCAGGGCTTGGCTGTGCGTCTGACCCGTCCATGGGTCAATGCACCGGTCCAAAATCGGGTCGCACACCTCGCCCGCGGCGACGTCGCACGGGATCTCCGCGCAGGAAGCGTCCTGCCAGTACCTGGGCTGAACCACGCAGACGCCGTCAACGCGGCACACCGAGCCGGGAATACTGCACCCGTTCGTGGCGCAATTCGTGAAAGGAACGGGAGGCAGGGCGGCGACCGTACACTTTCCATTCGCGCCGCATGTGCCATTGGCGTACACGCAGTCCGGGTTCGGCACCACGCTTGGGTCGCAAGGCGTACCCTCCAACGTCGTCACATGGGCGGCGTTGCGGACGAGGAGGAAGAAGGCATCATGGATGAGGCGGAAGATGCGATCAATCGCCTCTTGTCTGAGCCTCGGATCGGTCAGACTGTTGGCCGCTGCGATCTGATCGTCCAGGTAGGGAAGGCTAAGCTGCAGCCGTCCCTTGCGAGCATTGAGCTTGCAGCCCAGATCGGTCGGGCAGCAGGGCGCTCCGCCGGCGTCCAACGGGTTTGCGATGGTCTGCGGATAGTCGGGGTATTCAAAGGGCAGCAGAGCCGGGCACTGATCGGGGTCCCAGGCGGTCTGATTGGCCTGGGTCATCTTGGTGAGAAGATCTTCCTTTCCGCCGGGGGCTTTGGGATTGGACGCTCGCCCTCCGCGGGCCAATAGGTCGTCGTGGCTGAGGGTGGTGACCAGATGGCGACGGTCATATTCGTATCCGTTCGGGTCGATCATGGCGGAAGTAAACGGCTCCATGCGCACCGCCCATGCGGGCGGAGAATCGAGATCGGCGCTGTTGAAGAGCTGGTTGGGCGCGAACGGCGAATACCGGAAGCAGCGGTCGGAATCCTGGAATGGACTTAGATCGCACAACTCCCTTCGCCTCGTAAGGTCGATGGGAAGCGGCGGGAATAGCTGCCAGGACATATCCGCTCCGCCGTTGAGCTTACTGGAAAAGGGATCGCCCTGTAGCCACGATGGCAGCATTTGGTGTGGTGCAAACATGGAGCGACGGCGAAGCGACGTCTCCTGCATCAGCGGTGAGTAGGCCGTCTGATTCTGGGTCGGACGGTGTTGGAAGTAACCATAATCCGGGTCGCCCTTTGAGAAGATGTCGGACACGCCAAGGACATTCTCGATGAGCTTGGGATGCGCGGCGTTGAGATTGACCAACCCGCCGTGGGGGATCACGCGCATGCCGACGTAGACCTTGCCGTTAGGGTTGGACGGTGGATTCAGCCGAGCGGACAGGGCGGCGAGCTGGGCATCGGAAAAGTCCAGCACGCTTGCGTCGACTTGAAGCGAATCGGAGATTCCGTCGCCGTCGGCATCAAGGACAAAGTAGGGCTCACCGGGAATGAGTCGAGTCCCAGGGGGGGCCGTCGTGTCAATCTCCAAATCCGGATTCATCGGCCCTCTAAAGGGACTTCGCTTGGATGCTTCCAGGTCGGTGAACCATCGATAGTAAACTCGACCGACGGCGTCCCGGTACGGCTCGATCGGACTGAATTTGTTCTGTACGCCGGGCATCTCGGCGTAGACGGTCGCGGACATTGCGGCCGAAGGGTTGCCGAACGGCGCCTCGGAATCGGACTTCAGCCCGTCGCGAAGGGTTGAACCCAATTGTTCGACGACGGCCGAAACACGCGTATCGGCGCGATTACGTTGAGACTCGGATACGATCATGTCGGCCTCGAAGTTCATCGTGGCCAGGAACGCGACGCCGAGAACGAAGAGAATGCCCAGCAGAGTCATGACAAGGACGAGAACCGATCCGCGACGGAATTGCCCACCGATGGGCGAACCACCAACTCCAATTGGCAATTGGCAATCGGCAATTGGCAATCGTCTTTTTGTTGGCACGGTGATAGGCATTCGTTCATCCACCAACCGGAATCACCATGACTTGCCGGATCGGGCGGTCCAATCGGCGTTCCTTGTCAAACACGTCCACCGTGATCCGCAATGCGCCGGGGAACATCGGGTCAAGCACCGGTTCGCTTTGCGGATTCGCCGGCGGGCGCGTGGCGGTGAAGACCACCAAGTTCGGGCGTATCTTGTCCGGTGCGAGTTGTTCCCATGCGTCCGGATCGGCACCCGGGAATCCCGGCCCGCGAAAGCGATCGGCAAGGGAGTACTCATTGGCGAGTGAGCCGTCAAAAATGCGATCGTTCAGGAGGCTGTTCAGGTCGGCATACAGGGCCTTGGAAGCCGCGTCCGTCTTGTCCTTCAACGCCTGAATCCTGTCGCTAAGCGACTTGAGCGGATCGGGCGGATCGGTCGGGTGTTCGGGGTCGATCCAGCCCGGATCAAACCAAAAGACCTCGTTGGCTCGATCGAGCCGACCGGCCACGAACTCGCTTCGCGGGTTGAGGCTCCACTCGACCTTGAAGGAAGCGCAGTTGGGGAGCAGATAGGCCCCGATTCGGTTCGCGTAAAGTGCCGGCGGAGTGGGATCGAGCCTGCTGCGCGTGAAGGGCTTTTGCCACAGGGCATAGGGTCCGGTTACGTCGCCGAAAATCCTGGGCAAAAACCAGGGTCCGCCGATGGGCAGTCCCGTCCCGTCGACTTGCGACCGAAGGACTTCGGTTTCGTATTGAAAATTCCGCATGACGCCAACGTCGGCGCGCCGAAAGACATCCATCTCACCCGTAAGGAGTCGAGGGTCATCCAAAACCAATAACGGAGGATCAACGGCTGTCGGAGGATCCGTCGGAAGTAACAGGACGCTGCGACGCGCGAGGTGCCACTGGGCGGCCGGCGTGATGGCGATCTTGTCCGGCGACGGATAGGGTGCCGCACTCACTACGTCAGTCGGAAACATCGAAAGCAAAGGATCAGTGTTCAAGTCGGGTTGGAAGACGTACGACGGAGCGCCTGTTCCTGGCGTGGGGTTCGGAAGGTACTCGCCAAGTTCGGCATGGCCGTAGACCACCTGTTGCAGGTTGGAACTGGTCTGGTTGGCTCCCGTTTCGGCGAAGCTCACGCCCGGTCGAGCGGTGAAGATCATCAGGATATCGGCTCGCGGCTGCACGGGATTGCCGCTGCCGATGCTGACCTCCCGCTCAGGGTCCGAAGGGTGTGGATAGCCCGTGGCGGGTCCGGCCTTGGCGGTGGCTGAATCGTCGTCGGAGTCCTTGCCGTTCTGGGTCCAATAGGCGTTGACCGGGTTGCCCTGGATGAAGATGAGCGAGTTTCCGGGCTGGACGCTTCGCAGGTCGTCACGGAGTGTGCGCTCCAGGACCCTCAACTGCTGCATGGATTCAGTCAGTGCGGTGGCCTGGCCGGTGGATTGGACCGTGATGTTGAAGACCTGCCCGGCAAGGGAAAGCATTAACACAAGGATGCCAACCGATATGACCAACTCCGCCAGCGAAAACGCCCGCCGACGAGCCGATTGGCCATACCGCATCTCTAACTGCTTATAAGAACAGCACTTACGCATTGCCGTATCGATCGAAGAAACGTCCAATAAACAACCGTATCAAACGGCCGACCCGGGGAATTATGGCGGTAAATAGGTGTCGGGCTAGCCCAAAATGACCGAAAAATCGGCTTCGCGATACCTATGAATGATTGGATTAAACTCCCCAACGACGCTAAACCCGGGAGAGCGGATGGGGGAGCTTGTCCTTCGAGTACTCCATCGAAACAACCGTTCGTTCCGTGAGCTTGCGCTGCGGCTAACGAAGCGGTGCTCTACTTTGGACACCCACGTGTACCATAGAATCATTGACTATGAAACCGTTGGTTAGGGAACAAGAATCTGCATCGGTTGCGTCCAAGTGATCGAGACTTTGATGGTGGGGACTACCATGCTACGACGGCAGAAGCCGAGTTATCGTCTATCGTTGCGCTCGTTGCCTATTCAACGGCGACTTGTGGGTTTGGCCATGCTGACCTCGGGTACCGGCACGATTGCCGGCTGCGGTGTGATATTCGGTTCGTTTGCGCCGGGTACTTATGTCGGCGACCTTCCCTGCACGCTGAGCGTCGTTGATCCGTTCGGGGAAGAAGGGGAGCAAGACTTCACAACGACCATTACCTTGACCATCGACGAGGAAAGCAACTTCAACGTAAATGGTGTGGAGCTGGTTGTCGGCGCGGAAGTGGTTCGCTCCACTCCGACGGCCGACTTGAGCTATGAAGTCACAAAGATCACCTGTAAGTGGGACGTCGTAACTGTTGAGTATGCCCCGCGTCCGACGCTCGTGGGAATCACGGTGGAGGGCGAGCTTGTGGAGACGTATCGATGGGACGCCGGTTCGATCCGCGCCGAGGGCCGGACCGACTTGCAGGTTGGGGATATTTCGGGAACCAGCAGTTTTACGGGAGTATGCGAGGGCGTGCTTACTGCCCAATAGATTCCGCGCGCTATGGCTGGCGATTGCGCCGCACCCGTCGGGCTTTTCTTTTCGTCGCTTTTCGCTATTCTTCTTTCAAACTTTCGAGGGCGGCGTAGCTCAGTTGGTTAGAGCGTGGGATTCATAAACCCAAGGTCCCCGGTTCGACCCCGGGCGCCGCTATTGGATAGAGCGACTACGTAGAAGGATTACACCGCGCCGTCATATGTCCTTGAAGTGCTCGAAGGACTGTTGGCAACTCCGGCAATAGTGGATCGAGCGGCACAGGGTGGGGCCGAAGAGGGATTCCAGGTCTGTATTGGTGGAATTGCAATAGGGGCAGGGAGTGCGTTCAAGCGTTTCGACCGAATCGCCCTGGCATCGTTCGCCGGGCGGCGCGAGGCCGAATGCTCTGAGCTTCTCTCGTCCCGTTTCGTTGATGCGCTGCGAGGTCCAAGGCGGATCGAGCACCACATTCACCGTCACTGGCGCGAGTGCGACCGCTGAAACGGCCGCGCGAATATTCTCGCGGATTACGTCGAGTGCCGGGCAGCCGATGAAGGTCGGAGTCATGTCGATGGCTACGCCGTCTCCTTTCATGCGAATAGCGGAGATGATGCCCATCTCAACGACGTTGATTACGGGGATTTCGGGATCGTCGACACTTTCTAGAGCTCGCGCTATTGCGGCACCCAAAGGATTGCCAATTTCCAATTTCCAATTGATGATTGGCGCCGAATCGAATTGACAATTGGCAATTGGCAATTGGCAATGGTCCTGGCCCGTCGCTTGCGATCCGGGTTCGGATTCTCTGGTACTCTTAGATTGCTGCAGCATCGGGCTCACCATTTCGCCGCCGGGTCGATGTTGTAGACCAATTGCAACTTGTTGAGCAGTTCCTTGAGCGCGTCCGGATGTCGTCCGACGCGACCGCCGTAGATCGGGGGCTTGCCGCTCGGAACGGTCAATCCCGCATCGCCGAATACGGGCGCGATGGCGGACTCCCACTGTCGTTTCAATTCCTCCTCCCGCGGACTGATGCCGGCCTGGGCGAGCGGTTCGTCATACTCGGTCGGCTCGAACAATCCCAGCGCATGGGGATAGAGTGAGTCCAGTGCGGCCTGCATTCTTTGATGACTGTCGCCCGTGGCATTGCCCAAACGAAGCACCCAGTTGCGCCCGTGCATCAGGTGGTATTTTTCTTCACCGCGTAGTTTTGCCGCCAGTTGTGCCAGCGGAATCAGGGAACTGCCGATCAGTGCGGTGTGCCGGACGGTCTCCGCCGCGTCATAGAGAAATTGCCGCAAGACGCTGAATCCCCAATCACCTTTCGGAAGGCAGACCAAGGAAGCACAACGGAACTCACGAGGCTTGCGACCGAAGGCTAGGGCGTCCGGATCAAGTTCGCCTAGCTGATGAAGCAGACTGTAATAGGCCTGGGCGTGGCCCATTTCGTCCTGTGCCATGGAGGAAAACGCAATATCGGCTTCTAGGATGGGAGCGTGGCCGGTCCACTCGGAATTGCGATGGCCGATGACCAGTTCGTCGTCCGCCAGGCGGTAGAGGAGGTTGATCGCGGCCTCGCGTGCGATGCCCTGTATCGATGAAAAGTTGTCGATGGTTCGATTCATAGGCACGAAGCCACGAAGCCACGAAGCCACGGAGGACAAGAAAGCAACGTCACGCTCTTGCCGCGCGGATCCCAGTCGTGTTGGAGGGGCGAAACGCAGAGAGCCGCGGTGCCACGGAAACGGGCCGCGTGGCACGAAGCAACGGACTCTAGTAACCACCAAAGGGTGAAAAACAACGATCGGGACCCAGGAAGTACCGCGCCGGTGAATTGCCGCACAAAGATCATCATGATCTCTTTTCCTCTGGTTCCGTTTTTATTCTTTCCAAGCTCCGAATCAGGCCCTGCAGAACACGGTCCGTTTCACTCAGTGTATCCGTGAGTTCCCCGGTGGTTCGAATGAAACTGAGATCCTGCGCCAAGAGCAATTGCGTTTGAAGCTCCATCAGAGAACCACGGGATGTCTTAAGAAAGCGGATGTAGTCCGGGAGACTCTGGCGTCCGTGCCCTTCGGCGATGTTCGATGGAATAGAGACCGCCGCGCGTCGCATTTGGGAGGTCAAACCAAACCTCTCCGAGTCGGGCATCGAAGACGTCGCCTTGTAAACCTCCCTCGCAAGTTGCATAGCTTTCTGCCACGCAACTAGATCGCGGAAAGTCTTGATCTCGCGAGTCTTTTCGCCTTCGTGGCTTCGTGACTTTGTCGCTTCGTGGTTCATGCGCTCTCTTCGTGGCTTCGTGGCTTCGTGGCTCCGTGGCTTATCGTTTTCGGCGTTTTGTACCCCCACGATTCCCGGTAACTCTTGTCCGTCGCCCGTTCAAAAATGTCGTCATTTTCGTAGGCCGTGGCGAGAATGGCTTCCGCTGGAACGACCCAAAGATTCACGCACGCCTGCCGGCGACAGTACTGTTCCTTCGCCAACACAAGGGCCATTTCCGCATCCGGCGCATGAATGGAGCCGACATGCACGTGCGCCTCGCCCCGCGCCTGCTGATGAAAGACCTCAAAGACGTTCCACTGCGTGTCAGTCATTGACGATCACAAATTCAAAGTCAAAGGCCGATTGCACATTAGGAAACAATGTCCTTCAATTCAGCGTCGGCACGGGAATCGGCTTTTTCGCCGCCGCCGCGTTTAGGGCTTCACGAACCCATTGGCCGTCGTGGTGGGCAAGACGCCGGGCCTCCAGTCGCTCGTGTGTCACCGGTCCGCCGCCGCGCACCACGCGCTTAAACTCTTCCCAGTCCGGCTCCGTGTAATGCCAGGTATCCTCTTCCTTGTCATAGCGCAACTGCGGATCGGGTATCTTCAATCCCAAATCAAGCATCTTGGGGACGAACTGGCGGAGGAACTGTTGCCGCTGTTCGTCATTGGTTTTGAGTTTGACCCGCCAGCGGACAAGAATGCCGGTGTGGGTGGATTCCTTATCCGACGGCCCATGGAACATCATGATCGGCCCCCACCAGCGATCCAGCGCGTCCTGCAACATGTCGCGCTGCACCTTCGTTCCGCCGGCGAGCACGACGCACATTTCATAGCCATGTTTCATGTGAAACGCCTCTTCATAGCAAATGCGTTTCAATGCCCGTGCATAGGGCCCATACGACCCCTCGGCCATCATGGTCTGATTGATGATCGCGGCGGCGTCAATTAACCATGCAATGATAGCCACGTCCGCCCAAGTCTCAGCAGGATAATGGAACACGTTGGAGAACTTGGCCTTGCCGCTGATTAACTCCTCAATCATCTCTTCTCGACTGCTGCCCAGGGTCTCGGCGGCTCGATAAAGAAGCTGGGCGTGGCCGACTTCGTCCTGAACTTTTGCGCAGAGTGCCATCTTCCGCTTGAACGTCGGAGCGTGGGGAATCCATTTCCCTTCCGGCAGTGCCCCGCAGATTTCACTGTTGGCGTGGACATGAATGAGCCGGATCAACTGTTGCCGATATTCATCGGGCATCCAGTCCGCCGGTTCGATTTTCTCTCCCCGATTGATCCGCGCTTCGAAGGCCGCGAGCCTGCGTTCGTATTCCGCGGACGACAGGCCACTCATTTCACGTTCGATGGCGACAACCATGATCTCATCCTCCAGCCCGGCGCAGTCCATTAAACAATAACTCGGTAATCCTTCTGGCGATTTCGTCCGGCGTCATGGGTCCGTCCGGGCGATACCACTGGTAAATCCAATTGATGGACGAAAGGATCAACAACGTCGCAAACTTCTCATCCACGTCGCCGAATGTGCCCTCGCGGATGGCGTCATGCACCAGCCCGCGTACGATCCGTTCGTAGGCGTCTCGGCGGGCGGCGAACTCCTTGCGTCGCGGTTCAGTGAGGTGCCGCCATTCCGTGTTGTACACCGCAGCCGCCTCGGCGCTTTCCGTGATGACCAGGACATGAGCGGCGATCAGGCGACGGAGCTTCTCAACGGTCACCTGGTTTGAGTCCACGATGGGTCGGACAGCATCGAAGAAGCGGTCGGCCGCCCGGCAGAGAATCTCCCAGAGGAGCTCTTCTTTGGTTTCAATGTGGGCATAGAGGCTGCCTGCCTTGATTGCCAGCGCATCGGCGATGTCCCGAACGCTGGTCGCTTCGTATCCGCGTTCAGAGAAAAGCCTCTGCGCGGTTGCCAATAGTTCGTCACGTCTCTGAACAGCGACTTCGGTCATCTATGAAGTCTCCCTAACAAGCGCTTGCTTTACATATCAATAATACTACACTTACCGGCAGCGGTCAACCGGTATAGCTGGTCAGTCCCACCGTCATTTCAGACCGGATTTGCGTCCATCTACGGGCGGGTTAGCCTTGACGGTCTGGCAATTGGGGACTTAACCGGAGTTCGCCTTTTGATGCGTCCCGATCAACTTGACGTCGAACGCGCGATGATCCTGGTAATCGACGTGCAGGAAAAGCTGCTGCCGTTGATATCCGGTGGCGACCGGGTGGTGGCCGCGGCGTGGAAACTGCTCGACGGCGCAAAGGTCCACGATCTGCCGGTGCTGGTGACGGAGCAATACCCCAAAGGTCTGGGGCCTACCCACGCTACAATTCGGGATGCCTTGGCGAAAACCCGCGCGAAGGTGCTGGAAAAGCCCACGTTCAGCGCCTGGGCTGATGCCGGCGTCCGCGAGACCATGCTGACCCTGGACCGGCCGCAAATCATCATGACCGGCATCGAAACCCACGTTTGCGTACAGCAAACGGCGCTGGACTTACGCTCACGGGACTTCGACGTATTTGTCTGTGCCGACGCGGTGGGGTCGCGCGGGCGGCTGGACCACGATACGGCGTTGGATCGGATGCGGCAGACGGGAGTCCTGATTACCACGGTGGAGGGCGTGTTGTTCGAGTTGTGCGGGCGTTGTGACACAGCGCGGTTCAAGGCCATGCTGGAAGTCATCAAGCGATTTCCACCGCACGACGCCAAATAACATGACAGTTGCCAATTGTCGATTGGAATGATTGCTGATGCCGTGGGATGACGACGCTGACGAAGATTGGGTGGAGGACGACACGGAAGACTCCGAAGAGGACTTGCTTTCCTGCCCATCCTGCCGACGATCGGTCCACGAAGACACTCAGCAGTGCCCGCACTGCGGCGATTGGATCACGCCGGTGGACCAACCCGGTCGGGGCAAACGATGGATCTGGATCGCTGCGGTCGTTCTGATGATTTTCTTGATGGCGTTCATCGCCGTGTTTTGAAGCCGATTGTTGCGGCCAGACTGAATTATATTTGTCGATTGCAGGGCGGGGAATCGACAATCGGCAATCGGCTATCGAAAATGACCTCGACGACAGACTGCGCATTGAGGTCCAAAGCATGTCGGAACCGCGTATCGCTCCTATTGAGCAGGCCCTGCAATGCCCGGAGTGCGACTACAACTTGACCGGCGCGCCGAGTCAGCGCTGTCCGTGGTGCGGATGGGAAATCGACGTTGATCTGTTGGTGGCGATGGGAGCCAAGAGCGGTCACGCACGGCGAATAAGTGTGGCCACGACCGCGCTGGTGGTCGGCATAGGATCACTGGTCGCACTAACTAGCCTGCTACTTCAACCCAGAGCAATGTCCACTTGGGACGGCCTTGCGGTTCTTGCGGTGCTGGCCGCTGGGGGTGGGCACATCGCTTTGGGCCTGCGGGCGTTTTCTACCGTCGTGCAATGGCCGATGCGGCCGGGTAGTCTCGCTGAAATACTGCGCTTCGCGGCCTATCTCTCCATCATTCTGGGATTGCTCGGGGCCGGTAGCGTTTTCGACGCCGTTCCGACTCCGCTAGTCGTCCGCGGCGTGCAGGTGAACGGTGTTCTGGAGTATGTCGTCCTGGCCTTGTTATTGACGATGCCGGGTTGGGCCCTGCTCCTGCTGCACATGGTCTCTTTCCGATCCCCGGGAGGCATGAGGACCGATGGGCGTCGGCGCAAGTTGGTCGAAACCGGCCATTCCGAATCGGCGCCTTTCTTCATCGAGTTTGTTCAACGCTTTACCAAAGACCAGATTTCCCACACCTGGAACGCGCCACCCCGGCCCACGACTCCCGCCATCGAGGAAGCCATTGCGCGCACCTGGGAGGCAGAGCTGGCGCTCGCCCGTGAAGGAGAGCGCATGCTATTCAACGGCGATTTGATTCGATTGGTGGAAGCGCGAGTGACGGCCGACCAACTGCACCTGGACCTGGGACCGACTTGCTATCGGGATTTCCTCGGGACGAACCTCCACAACGCCTCGATGGTGTTGCAATGCGGTGTAAGGCATCTGGCCAATCCGCTCGGCATCAGTTCCACGGTTTTGACCAGCGATGGATTCTTGGTTTTCGGGCGGCGCGGGCCGCGAGTCTCGTATCATGCCGGATACTTGCACACTTTCGGCGGGATTCTCGAACCGTCGGATCGAGATGCCGGCGCACAATTCGACCTATTCGGTTGCGCCAGTCGGGAACTCACCGAGGAGCTCGGCGTTCGTCGGGATGAAATCGCCGAGATCATCATTGCGGGCCTCGTTCGCGATCGAAACATCCTTCAGCCTGAGTTGCTGTTTGAGGCGACTCTGACCGCAAGCCGCGCGGAGCTATCGGCCCGGTTCGATCCGACCCTGCCGGATCAAGAGCACACCGGCCTGGAGTTCGTCCGCGATGAACCGGAGGCGATGGTTGCATTCCTGAAGAGGTCAGCGCCGGTTGCCCCCGTGGCCGCCGCGGCGTTGCTTCTGCACGGTCGACAGGCCTGGGGAAACGATTGGTACGAGCAGTCGTGCTTCGTTCTGTACGGTGACTTGCCGCCGATCCACGTGGCTGGTGCCGTTTCCAATAAAGTCGATCGGGATATTGCCCCGTAGGGGCGAAACAGGTCAGCCCAGGGCAACGCCCTGGGAAACTAAGGGACGACAACAAGGAACAGCCCTGTAAGGGCGCAACAAGACGAATGTGCAAGAACCGGAATAACAATTGTGGAAACGGCACTAGGAGCAGATCGAATGGTTTGAGATCGAATCTCATTTGGTGCAACTAGAGAACTAAGATGAAGAGCACAGAGACACTCCTCTTGCTTGCATCTTCCTTGAAGTTACAATGTGCCCAATAGGGGAAAGGAGGCATTTGATGTGCCGGCGACTTGCATTTCCGTATCTTCGCTTACCCAGGAGCCCGCTCGAAACCCAAAGGCGAATGATCCCGCGATTACTGGTTCTGAATCTCTTGATGGTAAGCCTGGGACTTGGAGTTCCTCCCGATAATGACAATTGCGCCAACGCAAGAGATGTCGGAAATGGCAGCCATGTCGGAACCAACGCCGACGCCACCACAGACGGCACGGCCAGTTGCGGATTCCTGAACGTGCCCGGGAGCAAGGATGTCTGGTGGCGCTATACGGCTCCCGTCACTGGATCGGTGATTATCAATACATGCGGCAGCATTGCATCGCCCCAATTCGATTCCGTATTGAACGTCTTCGACGAATGCGGGGGATTGGAACTCGCGTGCAACGATGACACGTTTCTTGCCGAGTGCTTTTTTCAGTCACAAGTTGAACTTTCGATTGTCCAGGGTGAGACCTATCTTATCCGAGTGGCCGAATATGCCGGCAGGACCGGAAGCATTTTGCTCAACATAGCCTCGACGGGAGAGGCCTGTGGCGACGGAGACTGTAGCGCCGAGGAAGACGCTTGCTCCTGCCCGGAGGATGATTGTCCATCAGTCTACGGCGACAGGTGCTGCAATGAGAACGAGAACGCATTCGCGTGCCCCAGCGATTGCGCAACGCTCGCCGACTTTGCGGAATTTCAGATCTGCTTCTCCGGTGAACAAGGCCCGACGCCGATCGCTTGCGAAAGATTCGACTTCGATGACAGCACCCACATCGGACTCTTTGATTTCGAGCAGTTCTTCGATCGAATGTTCGTGGGACCGTAGCTGTCTTAGATCGACGAGAGAATTCCGCTCTTCGCGTGGGTGGATCCGACTCGCAGCACCACGGCCGCATAAACTTCCGCCGCTCCGCCACGGCGCAATACCTTGGCGCACTCTTCGAGAGTGGCGCCGGTCGTGCGCACGTCGTCGATGAGCAGCAGCCTCGCGTCGCACAGGCGGACGCCGCTGCGAATGACAAACGCGCCGCGAACATTGACGCTCCGTTGAGTGGGCGACAACCCGATCTGATGCGGCCCCGCGCGGACACGGCGCAGGATCGACACATTCGGTAGATTCACTTTTCTTGCGACGAAGGAGGCGAGCGCGTCCGCGGCATGAAACGGTCGGTTGAAGCGCCGCTTCCAATGGGTCGGTACGGAAACAATGGCCTCTACACGCTCCCGCCACGGCGCTCTCTCGATCGCCTCCGCCAACCAGCCACCTAATGCCTCCGACAACTCCTCCCGGCTATGGTACTTGTAGCTTCGTAGGAGCCGCCCGAGCACGTCGCGATAGATCCCCACACGAACCGTTCCCTCGACGTGCAACAACCGGCCGCGGCACTGCCCGCACCGTCCGAGGGAGACTTCGTAGGGAGATACTGGGGCGGCACAAGTCGGACACGATGGTTCCGCGCACTCGCGGTTGATCGCCTCGCGGCACTCGTCGCAAAACGAGCCGGCCCCCAGATCCCGCCACGTCCCGCACCCCAGGCACCGCAGGGGGAAGACCAATTCAGAAAGGGAACGGGTCAGCCTCGCAATCATGCGTACACGCTCATCTGCTGAATGTCTTTGTCCAAACTTGTCCGGATTGTCGCCAATCGCCATCATATTGGAAATGTTCGTCTGCAACGATCACTATCCAACTCCGATTGCATTTGTCTGAACGTTTGCGAACATGGGGCAGGCCGGGCGTGGTCGCTCGGACCCTGTTTGCTGAATGCACTTTGGAGGTTAGACCATGCGTAGGTTTACGGGACTGGGCGTGCTCGCGGGATTGGCTTTATCGACAATCGGTTGCATCATGGTCGTGGGCGTCGACGCGCCGGTGACCGAACTATCCGACCACAAGAAAATCGTGGAAATTGACGATGAATTGTATCTCGTCAATCTAAAAACAAATCGAATTCGCAAGATCGACAAGCATGATTCGGTCCACACCGAGACGACCATCACCACGGATGAGTCGGACGACGATTGATCGGTAGAGAACGCCCAAGCCGCGGCGTCCACCTGAGCCGCGGCATTCATGCCGCGCGGCGATCCTGCAACTCGCATGTTGACCGCGAGCGCGCCCCGCCCCGCTTTTTCCTTGGGAGGTGAGTGCGACCCCTGATCTGAGTTTCGGTTTGCCCGTACGCTTCCCCCCTTCATAACGGGAGACAAAGGGGAGTCGAACTCGCGCCACCGAATGGAAGTCGCTTCATGGCACTTTCGGTTCTTATGTAGCGCCACCCCTTGTGGCAACGCTGTGAACTGAAGGATTCAGGCCCAACGGGCCGCAACAAGAAAGCCCAGGGCGACGCCCTGGGTAACGAGAGCATTGCGAAAATGAGCCCTGAAAGGGCGAAACAAAGTGCTCAGTTCACGCGTTGCCCTTGTGGGTGGTGCGGAACCGCGTGAATCGCGCAGCGAAGGCGCGCCAGTTTGACACTTCTTTGTCGTCTTGAGACAGAACCTAGGCAAACCGAGCAAGCAGGGAGAGTCCAATAGCGATGGGGCGGGCGTACGGAATGTTTCCGTATCCTCCCCAACGGAGTCGCTTAGGGAAAAACTCCTAAGCACAAATCGCTTCATTTCTTAACGATTCGGCTCTTGACTTCGGTAAGACACAAACCAGACTTCCGTTTCTATTGAAGTGGACGAAGTGCCACGGTTCGGCACCGTTCATTCAGTCATTCTCAAACAGGCGGGTCTACGGATGATCGCCCACGTACAGGTTCTGAAACTCGGCGAAGTCCAGTAGATCGACGTCGCCGTCGCCGTCGAAGTCCGCGAAGCGGCAGCCGGGTCCGGCGTTATTCTCCGGTCCGCCGTTGATGCCGGGTCGGTCGTTGGTGAGGCATTCGTGGAAAAAGTAGAAGTCATCGCGCGTGACCGCCCCATCGCTATCGTAATCCCCGCTGGCGTCTTGCGGAATGACGCCGTAGCGGACGTAGTCCCAGGCGGTCGTAGCGTCCACGTACTCGCGGCGAGCTCCCCAAACCAGGGAGGCATTCGCGTCGGGATAGGGTCCTTCAGGGGTGCCGTTATTCACGACGAGACCATCAATGTACCAAAAATAATAGGCACCGGAAAACACTTCAACTCGATAAACGTGAGCGGATTCGACCGTAACGGGCACGATGACACGAGGGATCGATATGTCGCGCAAGAAGGCCGCGGCAGAGTCAGTCATCACCGTATGATACAGGGATGCCGCATTCCCGCCCGCCGCGACAGCGGCTGGAGTTTGCCAGGACTCAATCAGCCACGACGGGTTATCGGTTATCGCGCGCCACTCGACAAAGAAGCTCTCGACGCCAGTGAATTGTGTCAATTCCATTCGGTAAATGTCTCCGTCACCGGTGGGTCCGGGCCAGCCTTCCGGGAGACCCACCGATTGAACGAGCCAGCCACCCTCGAGCGCGCGCTCGCCGTGCGGATCGCTTTCAGGAAGCCGCTGCCAACCTTCAGTTTCCGGGAAGCTGTTGCCCTCAAACGTGACCACTTGGGCAACGATCGGGTCAGCTCCATAGAAATCCAGAAAAAGCGCGGAGAGCATCGCGCCCGCGACCCACCGTCGTCGCCGATGGTGACAACGTAGATTTGTGTTTTGAAAGTTCACGAACCTAACCTAAAGGAGAAAAAACCATGAAACGGGACATCACTTTCATTATGGCAAGCTCATTTACCATCCTGACCGCGACGAACCTCCGCGGGGCTGATCCCGTCATCCACTTGCAGTGGGATGGCGGAGGGACACCGGTAGCCAATTTCGATTATACCATCGACACCACTGTAAATGGTAGCCCTGAATTTCCGGACGTGATCCTGCACACCGGGCGTCTGGATTGGCGCATCTGGTCCACAGATACCGATAACACGGGCGGGATTGGGGACATCGGGGTGATTTCATCTCCCGCGGCGCAGAATTTCGGTGTGGCGATCCTCAGTGACTCGGATGGCGCTGGGGCCCGCGACGTGAAGGCCATCAATCTGGAACCCACCAGTTCCGGCAACTACTCGAACATCTCCGCTCCCAACGAAGGGTGGGGAAGCATTATCAGCGGTGAGTTGATGGATGAATTGATCGTGCAGGCCGACACCTCGGGCGGCGGCGGCGAGGTTACCTTGCACCTGGGCGACGCAACCGCGGACATGACGATCCACAAGGTAAAAGTCTTGAATGCAAGTACGTTCACCGGGACGCTCGCGATTAACACGCTCGATGGTCAGATCAACAGCGGTTACTTTTCCGGAGACATGGACATCGAAACGGCTACCGGCGGTTCGCTGATTCGCATCTTTGAATCCATATCGGGTTCGATCACTGTGTCTGAGATAACAAGCGAATCAGGCTTCGTCCTGTACTTCCCAAGCGGGATTTCCGAGACGGGATCCTTGAGTTTCGGACCAATCGAGGATGGTGACCAGCCCGCCTTGATGGACATCGGTGCTTATGTTGGACAGGAGAAACTATTAGAAGGAACTTTATTATTCCTCGACGGAATCAACAATGCATTCATGAATGTTTGGACCGAGTTAACCGCCACCGGCGTCATCGACCTCAACGACGCCGGCGTGAGCGCAAGTGGAATTCTGAATGTTCCAGGCGGAGGAGATGGGAGCATCATCAATGGCGGGACCATTAGTGGGGGGGTCATACTCGGACAAGAGTCCGATCCTCGCGCCGAGTTTTCCGGCGACGCGATCTTTGCAGGCGCAACAGAGGGCGCAGAAGTCTACATTGTAGGCGACGGCGCGCTTGAGGTTACAGGCACCTTCGATGGGAATCTTTGCGGAGAAAACATCTCCGCTGCGGAACCGTTGCCCGATAACATCCAGATCGCGGAGTTCGGTCCCAACGCGACGATCTGCGGTGATCCGCCGGTGTGCGAACTCGGGACGACCGGCGCTATCGTGGACTGGAAATCGGTGGTCACGCACGGCTCAAGCAACACCATCGGGTTGGTGGTTCCCTCGGACGCGACGTACAGCGAGCCGCGAGACGGCGGGGTTACTAAGCTGCGGGTCAGCTTCAGCACTCCGATCGCCCCGAGCACCGTGAGCGCCGGCAATGTGATAATCTGCGGCAACGACGTGGAAGAGGAGCCGGTCGACCTGAGCGGGATTACTGTCACCACGTCGGTTCTCTCCGGCGACATGGTCGTGGACATCAATTTCTCGCCGAAGCTGCCCAACTACGCCCGGTACCGCGTCCTGCTGACCGGCGTCATGGACCTGGGTTGTCATGTGATTGAAGAAAACAACGAGCGCATCTTCACGTCGATGTTTGGGGATTACACCGGGGATCGGCGAGTCAATGCCACGGATGTAGGCGGAGTGCGTTACCTAGAGGGCACGGGCCCGCCCATCAACCCGAACGCCGCGAACGGCACGCAACAGGTGCGGGCGGACGTGGACAACGACGACGATGATGATGAGGACGACACCGACCTGGTCGCCGGCGAAGTGGGCAAAGACGCCCGGTACATACCCAATCCGAGTTGCCCGTAGCTGTTGATCTGGCGTCTTATTCCGTCTCGGTACGCATCCCAAAGCCCTCTCCCCCCTGTGGGGGGAGGGGGCAGGGGGTGGAGCCACATGCTTCACCGAATTCGGCGCGCTACTTCTTCTGCCCCCCACTGATGCTGGCGAAGAAGGTCTCCGCACCTTTGGCAATCTCATCAAGCGTGAGGTCCTGTTTGTGCGTGGCCAGGGACCATTCGTGGCCCCAGGGGTCCGTCACCCGACCGTAGCGATCGCCCCAGAACGTATCCATCACCGGCATCGACACGGTCGCGCCCGCGTCGACCGCCCGCTTGAACGCGGCATCCACGTCCTTCACATACATGTGCAGCGCGATCGTCGTACCCTTGAGCTGCTGCGGCGACACATACCGCTGCATCTGCGGTATTTCGTCGCAAAGCATAAGGATGGAGTCGCCGATCTTCAGCTCCGCGTGCAATATAGATTTGCCGTCCGGTCCTGGTATTCGCCCCCTCTCTTCGGCCCCAAAGGCTTTCTTGTAGAACTCGATGGCCTTGACGCCTTCGCGCAACACCAAATGGGGGGTGATGGCGTGATACCCATCCGGAATCGGTTTCACTTGACTGGCCATTAGTACGCTCCTTTTCTTGAGATTAGACAGGTCGTAACGGTCACAATTTATTTTATCCCCCTGCTCGAATACTGCAATAAGAGGGATTAATTCGTGGACAGACCTTGCATATCGCCGTGGTTTTTGGTAGGCTCAAAGCTCCCGGTCCAGAAAAGACGAACCGTGCGTTCGTCCAGTGGAGTTTTGGCTGAGGGAGAGACCATTCCCGCGTTGTACAGTAGTTTCTTTAGTAAGATCTGCCCTTAAAGGGCGAGGAGGCTATCATGTCGGCATCTACCCGGGTTCTGGTTGCTGGTGCGGCGTTCACGGCGTTCGGATTGCTTCAACCTGCTACGTCGTACGGGGCCTTCCATCTCATGCAGATTGAGCAGGTGATCGGCGGGGTCAACGGCGACATGACCGCCCAGGCGATTCAATTGCGGATGCGCAGTGCCGGGCAGAATGTCATGAGCCTCTCGCGTGTGCGTGCCTGGAACTCCGCGGGCGCCAGTCCCGTCTTGATCATCGACATGACCACGAACGTCCCGAATGGCGCCTCGGGCGCCCGCGTGTTGATCTGCAGTGCGGGATTTTCCGCATACACCACGCCCGCGGCCGTATGTAACTTTACGATGACCAGTCTAATTCCGTCAGGGTATCTGGCGGCGGGATCGCTGACTTTTGAGGACGACGGTGGAACGATTCTTTGGCGGCTAAGCTGGGGCGGTACGGGGTATACAGGCACCGGCGCTGTTGACTTTACCAACGACTCCGATGGAAACGCGAATCCGCCCTTTGGCAGCGCGCTTCCTTCGTCAAGCTTACAGGCGTTGCAGTTTACCGGCGCTGCCACGGCTTTGAGCACCAACAACCTCGCTCAATACGCGGTGACGGCCGGGGCCGCGGTTTTTATCAACAATGGGAATTCCAGCTTCACCGTCACCACCCCGACGCCGACCGGTACCTGCTGCATCAGCGGCAATTGTACGATCACGACTGAGGCCGGCTGCGCGGGAACCTGGACCGAGGGCGGGTCCTGCATGCCCAATCCCTGCCCTCCGCCGACCGGAGAATGCTGTATTACCGGCGATTGCACCGTCACGACTCAGGCGAGCTGCGCGGGTACGTGGACCATTGGTGGGACTTGCACTCCCAATCTTTGCCCCGCGCCGACCGGAGCGTGCTGTGAAGATCCGACCGGTATTTGCACCGAGGACCGCACCCAGGCCGCCTGCGAAGGGGACGGGTTCCGGTATGGCGGCGACGACTCCGAATGTGCGACAATCTCTCCACCGTGCGTCGCGCCGCCGCCGCCGTTCCCGATTGCTTTGGAACTCATCGCCGGTGAAAACCAGGTTGCGCTGGGCCCGGCAACGTTATCCGCGCCGCTTGGGATCACCCACGCCGGAGACGGGAGCGGAAGACTCTTCATCCATGACCAGATCGGCCTCATCCGCGTGATCGATGCCGGTGGAAACCTCCTGCCCGATCCGATGCTCGATATCTCCGCGCTGCTGCCTCCCCTCGGCATTGATTTCGGCGGCGGATTCCCGATCTTCGATGAACGCGGGTTGCTGGGACTCGCCTTCCACCCCGATTTCAACAATTGTCCGTCCGCAGGCTGCGCCAAGTTCTACGTTCACTACAGTCTGCCTCGTGCAAGCACCGGCTCTGAACCCTGCGACTTTGACCCATCTGTAACGCCGGCCCCAGGCGCGGTGCCTCCCTCGACCGGGAAATGCCACGAAGAAGTCATCGCTCAATACACCATGATGGACGACGATCCCATGAACAACGAAGCGGATCCGGGTTCCGAGATCATCATCTTCCGTTGGGATAAACCCCAATGGAATCACAACGCCGGACATATTGAATTCGGAACCGACGGGATGTTGTACATTTCCACCGGTGACGGCGGCGGCGCGAACGACGGCCTGTGCGACGTACCCCCCTCCCACGGTAATCCCCCTTCCGACGGTCCCGGCGGCAATGGACAAAACAGGGAATCGAAGCTGGGGAAGATGATCCGGATTGACGTTGACGGCAACGATGGTCCGGGTGGCTTGTATGGTATCCCGCCGTCCAATCCGTTCGTGGACGCATTTGGGCTGGATGAAGTCTATGCTTACGGCTTCCGCAATCCATTCCGCTTCTCCTTCGACGACGGCCCCGGCGGAGACAACACTCTGTATCTTGCCGACGTCGGCCAGGATATTTACGAGGAAGTAAACGACGTCTTAAGCGGCGGCAACTACGGCTGGGCGATCCGCGAGGGCGCCCATTGTTTTGAACCGCCCTGTACGCCGCTTACCTGCCCCGTGCCCGACCTGGTCGATCCCATCAGTGAATACACGCACGCCGAAGGGGGCACGGCGATCATCGGGGGGTACGTCTATCGGGGTTCGGCTTACCCGCAATTGGTAGGCAAGTACGTCTACGGTGACGACGCGACCAGCTTCTTCGTTCCCAGCGGGCGACTCTATTACTTTGATCTGACCGGTCCCGAAGCGTTCGTTCGCAAGGAGTTCTATATCGCGCCCGGCGGGGACCCTCTGGGCAAGTTCCTGAAGGGCTTCGGGCGCGATGCCGACGGCGAGATTTATGTCGCCGCGTCCGGCGAGATCGGCCCGAACAGTACCGAGGGAGTCATTTACAAGATCATTCCGCCGCCTCCCCCCGATGTCTCCTGGAATGTCAATCCTCTCAGCGCCGACCGAACCACCCGATCGTTGCGCTTCACGGTTCAGGCCCCCGCATCGGTCACGGCCACGGGGAACACTCAGCAGATGGCCATCAAGGTGACCATGATCGACCTGCAGAATCCCAGTCCGCCGAACCTGCCGCAGTTCCCGCCGCCGGACTATTCCGCCTATGAATCGGGACCATCCTGCACCGACCCCTCTGATTGTGCTCGTTGGGTGGGCAGGCCGGGGACGTTCTTCGAGTCGCAGGGTCCGCCTCTATCCGGTCCCTACCGTGCGGCGCGCTTGCAGTGTACGCCGTTCTATTGGGACTGGATTACGGAGACGCAATCGAATCCGATCACCGTGGTGGGCGCGGAAATCGTTCCCAGTTCGGAATACAGCGTTCAGATGTATGCGCCGTCGTGCAAGGGTATGGAGGATGACTGCACCAATGTGTCCGGCCCCGTGACGATGTTCACGCGCCGTTTCGGAGACGTGGATGAGGAATACAATCCGCCGTCGGCCACCAATCAGCCCAATGCCATCGACGTGGCCCAGTTGGTCAACAAATTCAAGAACATCGTGGGCGCTCCGGTGCATGCGCGAGCGCAGCTTCAGCCGAACCTTCCGGAGTTGAACGCATCCATTAACGCCCTGGACATTGTGGCCGTCGTCGATGCGGTGAAGGGGCTGCCCTATGCGTTCCCCGGCCCCTGCCCCTGCCCGTCGTCGGTAACATGCGGGGGGACTTGTACGGGTTGCCCCGGCTTGTGCGTAAAGACATGTACGGGTGGAGACAATAGCGGCGAGCCGTGCATCAACAACAACCACTGTCCTGGTGGGTCGTGCGCTGCCGTCGGCACTTGCCGCGACCAGTGCGGGCGGTGCACGCCGTGAGATGGCCGAGCGAATGACTCTGCTAGCGACGCTTCGCAGGGGTGCCAGGACCTAACGCAACGTCAAACGTCGCGCGACCCTTTGAAGGTGGCGCAATCTGTTCAGGTGTCGGCTTTGGTTTGGGTTGGTGATTTACAGTCACCAGGTAGCAGGGCATTCATTGTCTTGAGTCGGTTTGTTGGAATCTTGGAGGTAAGACTTGATGACCGCTAATGGAAAACCCCGCGTGACCGCTCTTGCTTTGATGGCGGCGACTGCCGCATCCGTGCCATCGACCCTTGCGGAGGTAATGCCTAAGTCAGATAGGGTTGCTTCAGCGTCGGAAATCAGGATGAATGAAGTCGTACCAAGTCCTTCCGTCGCCGTCGAGCCGATCACATCCAATGGAGCGGTGGGCCGGCCGGAGAAAGTTCAGGTGCTGCGGCCCTTTACGCTCGATGCGTCCCACGCCGAGGTTCTTACCCTTCATACCGATTTACAAATGGTGCGCCAGGCGGCCAGGCAGCCGGAGGGTATCGTAGTTCAAGGCTTTCCACTGCGGCCCGACATGATGGTCGATCTTGAGTTGACGCCGTTTCACGTTGCAGGTCCTTCAACGCGAGTGGTTCTGGGTCGCAAGGGCGGCCCCGATAAGCCGCTGGACTACGACCCAGGCCGGATCGCATTCCTTCGCGGTCGAGTGAGTGGGCGCCCGGGTTCTCATGTTTTTCTCGCCTTCAGCGATAGGGTGTTTACGGGTTCCATCCATCTTGGGCCCGGCGCGGCGCAATACTTGGTTTCGGAAAAAGACCGCGGTGGACTACCGCTTCCCCCCGGCAAGGTTTCCGTGTTCGTACCGCGCGGCGATGCGGGGCTTGCGCCCGGAGTGCCACGATGCGGGGTAAGCGGAGAGTTACCCGCCCCGGTCGAACTCGTACACGGGTCCGCCGATTCCGAGAGCTTCGCAATCGCCGGTCCGATGCCGCGAGTCGGTCTACAGCATCTCGAGCTGGCCGTCGAAACCGATTACGAATACTACAGCCTTTTCGGAGACACCGTCGCCGCTACAGACTACATATTTCTCATGTATGGCGCGGTGAGCGACATTTACATGCGCGACGTGGACACACGCATCGAGGTGGTTTTCGTCCGCATCTGGACCGATCCGAACGATATTATCAACGGCGGGGACCCTCTCCAGGAGTTCCGTGCGGAATGGATTTCGACAATGGGCGGGGTGGCCCGCGACAATGCGCAATTCTTCTCGGGACGTCGCGATTTCCCCTTCGGCGGACAGGCCTATCTCTCCTCGATTTGCAGCACGTCCATCGGGTACGGGGTGGTAGGCTATGCACTCGGTTTCTTCCCCGATCCGTCGCGACCCGACCCCTACACGTGGGACGTCTCGGTATGCGCCCATGAGCTGGGGCACAGTTGCGGCGCACGCCACACGCATGACCTGGGCATCGACGAGTGCGACGATCCCCTGACCACTCCCCAGCGCGGTTCGATTATGGCCTACTGCAGCCAGACCTGGAGCGGCATGAACTCCAACGATGACAGCTTCTTCCATACCGCCAATCGTACCGAGATGAGAAACCACATTTTCTCGAGGGTTTGCGTCGCCGACGATTGCAACATGAACAACAGGTCCGATGCGACCGACATTTCCCTGGGCTCCAGTTTGGACGTCAACGGCAACGGTGTGCCGGATGAGTGCGAGGACTGCCAACCGAACGGCACGCTGGATCCGGCGGACATCGCGGGCCCCAGCGACGACGACAACGGCAACGGCATTCCCGACGAATGCGAACCGGATTGCAATAACAATGGAACGCCGGATAGTCTGGAGATTCAACTCAATCCGAGTTTGGATGCCTACGGCGACGGTATTCTCGACTCCTGCGAGGAAGACTGCAACAGTAACAGCGTTTCGGACTATACGGAGATCAACCTCAACATGCCCCTGGATATCAACCGCAACGCTCGGCTCGATGCTTGCGAGGACTGCGACGGGGATACGGTCAACGACCTCATCGAACTCGGAGGAGCGCACAATCTATGGGTTGCGACCGGGCTGGATAATTCTGATATTCAACAATTCTTCGCCTCGACGGGCGTGGCCGTGAACTACGGCGGAGCCTCGGTGATCCGCGAGGGTCAGGACTTGATTGTGACCACCGACGGTCGCGTGCTCGTTACCAGCGCTTTGGACAACAGCGTCCTCCAATACGACGACGACGGCGGATTCCTCGGCAGCCTCGTCACTTCCGGCAGCGGCGGGCTGAGTTACCCAACGGGATTGATCTTTTCTCCCGCCGGCATTCTGCTGGTGTCCAGTCGCGACACGAACAGCGTACTGTCCTATCACGCCGTCTCCGGTACGCCAATTGGTGAGTTCGTGACTTCCGGCGACGGAGGGCTTGTCGGTCCGTTTGGGTTAACATTCGGACCCAATGGGCATCTTTTCGTCACCAGCGCCACGAATGAGGTCTTGGAATACGACGGCAGCGGCGGCTTTGTGAAAAAGTTCGTTCGAGCCTCCCGAAACGGCGGCCTGAGCCAGCCTCGCGGGCTGATCTTCAAATCCGACGGCAACCTGCTTGTGGCCAGCTACGGTACCGACGAAGTTCTGGAATTCGACGGCGAGACCGGCTTTCCACTCGGCAAGTGGGCGCAAGTGGGAACGGCCACCGCGATCACGCAGGATAGTCCCTGGGGCATCCGCATTGGTCCCAATGGCAATGTATACGTCACTCGTACCGGCGCCCCCTTTAGTTCCTCGCCGCACGACCATGGCGACGACGTAGACGAATCGCACCTCACCGACGCCCGGATGTTTGAATTCAACGTCTGCACCGGCGACCACCGGCGGACGCACATCGGGGGCAACGATCACGGCTTGTTCTTCGCCACGGGCTTCGATTTTCGACCGGGGTGGATATTGGACTGCAATCGGAACCAGATCCAGGATGACTGCGATATCAGCTCCGGGACCAGTTTGGATTTGAATACGAACAACATACCGGACGAGTGTGAGGTGGACTGCAACGGCAATTCGCAAAGGGACAATCTCGATCTGATTCCGTTCGGATCCAGCTACGACTGCAATTGCAATGCGATTCCCGACGAATGCGAACCGTCGACGATAGATTGCGACAACAACGGAATCCCCGACGAGTGTGAGGACTGCAACGGCAACGGCATCGGCGACGGTTGCGACATTGCGGACTGCGCCGGCGACCCGGCATGTGGCGATTGCAATTCCAACGGGATTCCCGACGGTTGCGAGTCGGCGACGGATTGTGATAACGATTCGATCCAGGACATTTGTGAGATTTTCGAAGGCGCTCCCGATTGCAACGACAATGAGTGGCTGGACTCGTGCGAGGCAGCGGGGGGCGGGCTTGTTCTCGATGTGGACTTTGAGAGCGGGCTTCCGGCGGGCTGGTCCGTCAGTGGGATTTTCCAGATCACCAGCGCATGTTCGGTGGGCACGCCTTGCAGCGGAACACAGTGGGCTTATGCCGGAAACACCGGCTCTTGCGACTACGGCGACAACGAGTTCGGTGAGCTGCTTTCTCCCGCCATCGCTCTAGCCTACGCCCCCGCCGAACTGCGCTACTGCTCTTATGTCGACACGGAAGCCGCTTTCGATTTCGCCGATGTCTATGTCAACGGTCAGCTGGTGGCGCGTGAGGACGGATTTGGCGGCCAGTGGAACTCACACAGCGTGGACCTGACTCCCTTCGCCGGGCAGGTCATCACCCTTTCGTTCCAACTCGCCAGCGATGCGTTTGTCAGCGGCACGCTCGGATGGCAGGTGGACAATATCCAGGTGATTTCCGGAAGTCCGGACTGCGACTCCGACGGCGAGCTTTCGGAATGTGAACCGGACTGCAATGGAAACCTGGTCGCCGACGATTGCGACATCACCGAAAACACCTCCCAGGACTTGAACAGTAACGGCATCCCGGATGAGTGCGAGCCTGCGCTGCCCGGCGTCGTCGTTTGGGATCCGGAGACAAATCCGGGGCCGTGGCCGAACGAAAACCCCGAGGCGGCTACTCGTGCATTGAGGCTCAGGGTGAACGCACCGGCGACCGCGACAGGAACGCCCGGGCAGGACGCCATCAGAATAACCATGATCGACCTGCAGAATCCTAATCCGCCGAACCTGCCCCAGTTCCCGCCGCCGGATTTCTCCGCATATGAAGCGGGAGGGACGTGTACTGATCCTTCCGGCTGTGCCCGTTGGGTGGGCAGGCCAAGTACGTTCTATGAGACCCAGGGTCCACCCCTGACCGGACCCTACCGTGCGGCCCGGTTGCAGTGTACGCCGTTCTATTGGGATTGGGTTACGGAGACCGCCGCCGATCCGATGGTGGTGATTGGTGCGGAAATCGTCCCCAGCTCCGAGTACAGCGTTCAAGCCTACGCCTCATCCTGCAAGGGTGTGGAAGGCAGTTGCACCAACGTGTCCGCGGCGGTGACGATGTACACCCGTCGCTCCGGCGACGTGGATTCGGAGTACAACCCCCCGTCGGCCACCAATCAGCCCAACGCCATCGACGTGGCCCAGTTGGTCAACAAGTTCAAGAACGCGGCGGGTTCTCCGAACCACTTTAGAGCGCAGCTTCAACCGAACC